>OQVN01000426.1_pt1 | contig 16105 bp, 16 predicted proteins | sample 1691621 | NCBI WGS metagenome assembly OQVN01 (sample SAMN03418278, study PRJEB22391) | human gut metagenome | biome: human-gut; feature: organic feature; material: feces | host: Homo sapiens | place: Tanzania | collected 2013-01 | reverse complement strand
GGCAGATTGCGAGGGCGAACTGTGTCGTGACGGGAAGCGTGGAGACGGTATCGAGCTTTTGCTGGTCGGCGGCGCCGGTGGTTGCAGACATCATTACCGGCGCCGGTGTTGTACCCGCAAAATAACAGTTTCTGAAATTCTTGGAAGTAAAAAGAAAGGTATGAGGATTTGTATGAAAAAACAACGAGCTTTTGAACGAATTGTAGCCGGTATCTTCCTAATCTTAGGAATGATTACCGTAGTATCCGTACTTCTGATTACCATATACTTAGTGATAGCCGGGGTTCCGGCTATCCGCAAAATCGGACTGATTTCCTTTTTATTTGGGAAAGAATGGCATTCTACGGCTGCGACCCCTGAGTTCGGCATCCTCCCTTTTATTTTAACCAGTATTTACGGTACGGTCTGTGCCGTAATACTGGGAGCCCCTATCGGATTTTTAACAGCCGTGTTTCTTTCCAAGATAGCTCCCTACAATCTGCGTCGCGCTGTAGAAACCGTCGTCAGTCTGTTAGCCGGAATTCCTTCCGTTGTATATGGTCTGGTGGGTATGCTGATTCTGGTTCCTGCCATCCGTAATATATTTCATATCCCCGACGGTGCCAGTCTCCTTGCTGCCATCGTCGTACTGGCAATCATGGTACTGCCGTCCATCATCAAGGTTTCCTTAAATGCCCTGGATGCCGTACCGAGAGAATACGAAGAAGCTTCCCTTGCATTGGGAGCCACACCGGTGGAGACCTACTTCAAGGTATCCGTTCCGGCAGCAAAAAGCGGTATTGCCGCAGCCATCGTTTTAGGTGTTGGTCGTGCCATCGGCGAAGCCATGGCGGTCATGATGGTATCCGGCAACGTACCCAATATGCCTTCCCTTTTCCAGAGCGTCCGTTTCTTAACAACCGCGGTAGCCAGCGAAATGTCCTACTCCTCCGGTCTACAGAGACAGGCTCTGTTCTCCATCGCTCTGGTATTGTTCTTCTTTATTATGCTGATTAACGCAACCTTAAACTTTTTCCTGAAACGGAAAAAAGACTAACCAAATGCCTGTCTTTCCCGACAGGCAGAAAACAGAAAGGTCTGGAGATTTCTATGAAGAAAAACTCTCTTTCCACAAGCAGAAAAATCTATATCGGCATCATGAAAGCCCTCATGTGGATTTCCGTGCTTTTCACCTGTGCGCTGGTTCTTTTCCTGATTATCTATGTACTCTTTAAGGGATTTCCCCACATTACCTGGAAATTCCTCACCACAAAGCCCAGCTACCTTACAGATGAAATCGGCATCCTGCCCGATATTTTGAATACGATTTACATCATACTGGCAACGCTTCTTATAGTACTCCCTTTAGGAGTCGGCGCTGCCGTGTACCTGACGGAGTATGCCAAGAATAAAAAAATTGTAACCCTGATTGAATATGCCGCCGAAACCCTTTCCGGCATCCCTTCCATTATTTACGGTCTGGTGGGCATGCTTTTCTTCTGTCAGTTTTTATCCATGAAAACATCCCTGTTAGCGGGCGCCATGACACTGGTTATCATGAACCTTCCCACCGTCATGCGGACCACGCAGGAAAGCTTAAAGACTGTACCCCAGAGTTACCGGGAAGGCGCCTTCGGACTGGGAGCCGGTAAATGGCGTGTCATCCGCACGGTGGTGCTCCCCGGCTGTATCGACGGTGTGGTAACCGGTCTTATCCTCTCCGTAGGACGTATCATCGGTGAATCGGCTGCCCTGCTTTTCACGGCAGGTTTCGCCCATGCCTTAAACAATATTTTCCACGGGCTTACCAGTTCCGGCGCCACGCTTACCGTTGCTCTTTACGTGTACGCCAAGGAGCAGGGTGATTTTGATACCGCCTTTGCCATTGCCGCCATTCTGATGATTATGACACTGATTATCAATCTGCTGGCAGACTTCGCCGGCAGATATTTCAAGAAAAAGAACGCCGGCTGATGCTTCGGTATAAGAAACAGATTTTCAAACAGAAACCGGTTCATTTCCCGGTACAAAAGGAGATTTCCTATGAAAGACATTATTACCGTTAAAGACCTCTGCCTCTGGTATGGAAATACCCAGGCACTGAAAAACATTGAAATCGGCATTAAGGAAAATGCCATTACCGCTTTAATCGGTCCCTCCGGCTGCGGCAAGTCCACTTTCTTAAAGACCTTAAACCGCATGAACGACCTGGTTCCGGATGTGAAAATCACCGGAAAAGTGGAATACGACGGCAAGAACATTTTTGCTCCCGGTGTGGATGTCAACGAGCTGCGCCGCGATATCGGCATGGTATTCCAGAAGCCCAATCCCTTTCCCATGAGCGTCTATGACAACATCGCCTACGGCCCCCGTATCCACGGCATCAAAAATAAGGCAAAGTTAGATGAAATCGTAGAGGAATCCTTAAAGGATGCCGCTATCTGGGATGAATTAAAGGACCGCTTAAAGAAATCCGCACTCGGTCTTTCCGGCGGTCAGCAGCAGAGACTCTGTATCGCAAGAGCGCTGGCTGTCAGCCCCAGGGTGCTTCTTATGGATGAACCCACCAGTGCGCTGGACCCCATTTCCACTTCCAAAATCGAAGACCTTGCCATGGAATTAAAGAAGAAATACACAATTGTCATTGTTACCCATAACATGCAGCAGGCTGCCCGTATTTCCGACCAGACCGCTTTCTTCCTTCTGGGAAATCTGATTGAGTACAATGACACCGAAAAGCTTTTTGCAAACCCGAACGACAAACGGACGGAAGACTATATTACAGGGAGGTTTGGCTGATGCGCAACAAATTCGACGAACAATTAAAGCTGTTAAACAAAAATCTTATCGAAATGGGCTCTCTGTGCCAGGAATCCATTTCTTTATCCGCACTGGCACTGACAGAGGGAAAACCCGAAAAATGCAAAAAGGTCATTCCCATTACCGAAGAAATCGACCATATGGAGCGGAGTATCGAATCCATCTGCTTAAAAATGCTTTTACAGCAACAGCCGGTAGCAAGGGACTTGCGTCAAATCTCCGCAGCGCTTAAAATGATTACAGACATGGACAGAATCGGAGTCCAGGCAGCCGACATTGCCGACATTATTACGTTCTTAAACGGCAGAACCGGTGAGGAATGCTCCTACATCCAGCATATGGCAAGATCCACCATCCAGATGGTTACGGACAGTATTGACGCTTATGTAAAGCAGGACCTGCTGCTCGCCCAGAAGGTCATCGTGGATGACGATATTGTGGACGACGATTTTACCAAAACCAAAAATTTCTTAATTGATATGATAAGTCAGAACACAGCCGACGGAGAATATGCCATGGATTTACTGATGATTGCCAAGTATTTTGAGCGAATCGGCGACCATGCGGTAAACATTGCCGAATGGGTGCAGTTTTCCGTCACCGGTGTGCACAAAGGAGAAGCAGAATTATGATATGGTGTGTGGATGACGACAGTGCCATCAGGGACATTGAAGTGTATACCTTAAATGCCACAGGATTTGAAGCGAAAGGGTTTGCAGACGGGGTTTCCATGCTGCATGCCCTTTCCGAGGAAAAACCCCAGCTTATTATCCTGGATATTATGATGCCGGAAATAGACGGTGTGGAAGTGTTAAAAAAGCTTCGCGCCATGCCGGAAACCCAGAAAATCCCCGTTATCATGGCAACAGCCAAGGGTATGGAATACGACAAAATCCAGAGTCTGGACTTAGGCGCCGACGACTATCTGGTAAAGCCCTTCGGCGTTATGGAATTGGTTTCCCGCGTGAAGGCCGTTCTTCGCCGCTGTGAGGATACCGTGCCCGTACAGACGCTTTCCCTGTCCGGCATTTCCATGCAGGTTGACAACCGCGTGGTAACCGTGGACGGCGAAACAGTTGCTCTCACCTACAAGGAATTTGAACTGCTGCACCTGTTTTTATCCCATATCGGCGTGGTTTTTTCCCGTGAAAAACTGCTGAATGCCGTATGGGGCGTGGATTACTACGGTGAGACCCGCACCGTGGATATGCACATCAAAACCTTACGAAAGAAACTCGGAAAATACGGTTCACTGATTAAAACCGTAATCAGTGTCGGATACAGAATGGAGGCATCTTTATGACAAAGAAAATATTTCATTCCATCCTTTTGGTAGCCTGCACGGTGCTCCTTGCCTGCTACCTTGTCATACTGACTTCCTTAAACGATTATTTCACCTCTTTAAGGAAATCCCAGTTGAAAACCCAGTTAAGCTTTGCCTCGACCGCCGTGGAGGACGAGGGTATCGAATATCTGAAAAATGTGGAAAGCGGCGAATACCGTCTTACCCTCATTGATACGGACGGCACCGTCCTTTACGATACCGGTGCCGATGCCGCTTCCATGGAAAACCACAGCGACAGAAGAGAATTTCAGGAGGCTTTCCTCTCCGGCTACGGAGAGTCCCACCGCTATTCCCGTACCCTGACGGAACAGACCTATTATTTTGCCAAGAAGCTCTCCGATGACAGGGTGCTCCGTATTTCCACCAGTCAGGTAACCATTGTTTCTCTCCTGTTAGGTATGCTGCAGCCGCTTTTGGTCATTGCGTTCCTTGCCATCCTGCTTTCCGTTTTCCTGGCAAAACGCGCTTCCCTGAACCTGGTAAAGCCCTTAAACAATCTGGATTTGAACGACCCCCTTTCCAATGATGTGTACGAGGAATTGAGCCCGCTGCTCCGCCATATGGCTCAGCAGAATAAACAGATTGCCCTGCAGATGGATGAACTTTCCCGGAGCCAGAACGAATTTAACGCCATTACTTCCAACATGAGCGAAGGCTTAATCGTCTTAAATAAGGACGGTGTGGTAGTCAGTCTGAATACCGCCGCACGAAAGATTTTTGAAGCGGAGGAAGACAGCATCGGCAAGGATTTTCTTACCATAGACCGTACCCCGGAAATCAGTCGCGCCATCAAGGAAACCCTGTCCGGCAAGAAACAGGAATTAGAATACGAAAAGAACGGCAGAAATTACGATTTGTGCATCAACCAGATTGTGGAAAAGGACGAGGTTATCGGTGTGCTCTTACTTGCCATCGACAATACCGAAAAAATACAGGCGGAGCAGAACCGCAGAGAGTTTACCGCCAATGTTTCCCATGAGCTGAAAACCCCGCTCCAGTCCATTATCGGCAGCGCCGATTTAATCGAAAGCGGACTTGTAAAGCCGGAGGATATGCCCCGTTTTATCGGCCATATCAAGACGGATGCGGCCAGACTGGTGTCCTTGGTCAGCGACATCATCCGCCTGTCCCAGCTTGATGAAAACACGGAAATGAACTGGGAAAATGTGGATGCCCTCTCCGTTGCGAAAGAGGCGCTGGAAATGGTGGGCCCCATTGCGGAAAGCCGGAACATTTCCCTGACAATAAAAGGGGAGCCTGCCCCGCTCACAAGCGTTCACAAGCTCCTCTATGATATCATTTATAATCTGTGCGACAATGCCGTAAAGTACAACAAGGAAGGCGGCTTTGTCAAAGTAAATGTAAAAACTGCCGGTGACAAGGTACAGGTTGCCGTCAGCGACAACGGTGTGGGAATTGCTCCCGCCGACCAGTCCCGCGTATTTGAACGCTTCTACCGGGTGGACAAAAGCCACTCCCGCGAAAGCGGCGGCACCGGCCTCGGTCTTTCCATTGTAAAACATGCCGTAGCCTACTTAAAAGGAAGCATTTCCTTAGAAAGTACCTTAGGAAAGGGAACCACCATTACGGTTTCGTTCCCCGCAGAAAAGTAATCCCCATTTATAACCGTTGGGATTGCTGCTCTGCCATCTCCAGGAGTCCTCGCACATTTCCTTAATTCCGTACTGTGCTTTCCAGCCCAGTTCCTTCCATGCCTTGTCTGCATTGGAATAGTTTACCGGAATATCGCCCGCACGTCTGGGCTTGAATTCAAAGGGAATGGTAATGCCGGTGGCTGCTTCAAAATTATGAATCACATCCAGAACACTGTATCCAATGCCGGTTCCCAGATTGTAAATATCGAGGCCGGCATTTTTTTTCAGTCTTTCCAGCGCCTTTACATGGCCGGTTGCCAGGTCGAGTACATGAATGTAGTCGCGGATGCAGGTGCCGTCCGGCGTAGGGTAATCGTTGCCGAACACGCCTAATTTCGGCAGCTTTCCAACCGCTACCTGGGTAATATAGGGCATCAGATTGTTGGGAATGCCGTTGGGGTTTTCGCCAATCTTTCCGCTCTTGTGTGCACCGATGGGGTTAAAGTAACGAAGCAGGATGACATTCCAGGAAGGATCTGCCTTCTGGATATCGGTTAAAATCTGCTCCAGCATGGACTTCGTCCAGCCGTATGGGTTGGTGCAGCTTCCCTTGGGTGTTTCTTCTGTAACGGGTACTTTTTCCGGCTCGCCGTAAACGGTTGCAGAGGAGGAGAAAATGATGTTCTTTACATTGTGTTTTCTCATCACGTCCAGTAAAATCAGGGTGCCCGTGATATTGTTGTTGTAGTATTCCCAAGGCTTCTGTACGGACTCTCCGACTGCCTTTAAGCCTGCGAAGTGAATGACCGCTTCAATTTTTTCGTTGGAGAAAATTTTCTCTGTTGCTTCTCTGTCCAGAATGTCTGCCTTATAAAAAGTAAGGGGTTTTCCGGTAATCTCCTGTACTCTTTCCAGTGCCACTTCGCTGGAATTGCTCAGGTTGTCCATAACCACTACGTCATAGCCTGCATTCTGTAATTCTATTACGGTATGGCTGCCGATATATCCGGCGCCGCCTGTTACCAAAATTGCCATAGTAAACTCCTGCCTTTCCTCACCTGCAAATCCCCGGTACCGCCAAGGGTGCGTATGAAATCATACTTGTTTTGTATACATTAAGTGTAGCTGATTTTACACGCCTTAACAACTCAAAAAATTACAGAATTATGCCGTTCTTTTTTAAGAGTTCCCGTGCACTTTCCACAGAATCCACGCCGGTTTTGTTCTTAATTGGGGCAAATTCCTTTTCCCGGACCACTTCAAAGGGCAGACAGCTTTCCATTTCATGAATCATATCCAGTACAAGCTGTTCAAATTTATAGCCGTTGGGTGCTTCGGGATTTACCAGTTCTCCCGCCTCGTTTAAGTAAGGAATCTTCTTCTCCACAATATGCAAAGGAAGCTTGCGGTTCATGATTTTGTGCAGCTCGCTTTCCTTAAACAGGTAGTTTAAGATAACGCCGAAGTTGTATGCCGGGTCGCCCTTCTCATCCTTCGCATCCCGCATCTCTTCCGTCAGCTCATAATATTCCACGATGGAGGGTCTGCCGTCCTCTAAGCACATAACGCCCACCTTCTCGTCCGGCGCGTTCTTGCGCACCACCTTGGAGCCTACGGCACAGTCCTTTTCGATGACGGCGCCTACAAAAACAGGGTCGGCTATCTGCTGCAGCACATTGTCCACGGCAAACACGTTCAGCCATTCAATGCCTTTTTTAAGGATTACATCCCGGAGTCCCGCATGGCAGAGGGAAACATACCAGCCGCCGTTTCCGTTGGGGGAAGTGGACATTCTGGATTTGCTTTCCATGTAAATCTTTCCCTCGTAGTCCGCTGCCGGAGCCATATCCTGCTTAAAGAAAAATACATTTGTCTTATCGTAACCGAAGAAATCGTGTTCCTTGAAAAATCCCACGGTTGCCTCATGATTTTTTTCACTGGTCATGACAAACAGGGGCACGTAGCTGCCTGCCTCCTCCACTACCTTCATCAGGTTGCAGATTAACCTTTCAAAAATATAAACATCCTTTGTAATGCCGATGTTATACATGCCCTTGGGTGCATCGGAGCCGAGTCTGGTGCCCATGCCGCCCGCCAAAAGAACCGCGCCTACTTTTCCTGCCCTGATGGCATCCAGTCCGGTCTTCCGGTAGGACTCTTTCTCTGCCTCGATTTCCGGAAGCTCCATTGCTTTTAAGGGCGTAATCACGCCTCTTTCGGCTGCCTTTTCTTTATGTGTGCACATTTCGGTAACGGAAAAATCCGTTTCTGCTATCTGGTTTAAGAGTTCTTCCTTTTCCGCATCATTTAACTCGTCAAAGTATTTTAGAACCTGTTCCTGTCCGTAGCTTTTTAACTTTTCCTGCGCCTGTGTAAAATTCATATTCACTGCCCCTTTTTATTTTTTAAGGCTCAAGCCTCTGTCTGTTATAAATTCAAGTATATCGGGAAAAAGACATTTATGCAACACGCATTCTTGCTTTAATGTCCGCAAAAAATGCTGTTAAAACCGCGTTAAGATTTCGTCCTCTTCCGTTAAGGGCTCTTAACATCCGTTTTATGAAAGAGCAGAATGTGCTATCTTTTCTTTGGTAAGTGATACCCATACTATATATTACATATCAGGAGGTCTTTCTTATGAATCCTTTTCTTCTTGCGTTTGTTATTGTTGCGGGCGGTTTCGGCGGTCTTGTGACCCTGTACCTGACCATCAGTTTTCCCGCGGTCATTATCTGGAAAATATACCGTCGCATTGTGAAGAAAATTCCCATTATGAAATAAATTTCGACAAGTATATTTTGTCCCCCTGTCTCATATCTTGCTTTTAGACACAGGTTGTCTAATTCAAGTATGAAACAGGGGGATTTTTTTATGAATCAGCTATTATCCAGTCAGGAAACCGAACGCGGGCACAACGTCTTAAAAGAGGCGCCCGAAAAAAACGCCCTGCAGCGCTTTTTAGCCCAGCTGAACGATCCTCTGATTTTTATCTTGTTCATCGCCGCTTCCATTTCCATGCTGCTTGGGGAATACAGCGATACCCTGATTATTCTTTCCGTTATTTTAGTCAATGCACTCGTAGGCGTCATTCAGGAAGGAAAAGCCCAGAGGGCGCTCCATGCCCTGAAGGAAATGAGCAGCCCCAAAGCGCTTCTTATAAAAGACGGAAACACCACGGAAATCCCCGCAGCCGACCTTATTCCCGGCGATGAAGTGCTTTTGGATGCCGGCAGACAGGTTCCCGCCGACCTGCTTATCACCGAGTCAAACTGTCTGAAAATAGAGGAGTCGGCTCTCACCGGAGAGTCCCTTCCGGTGGAAAAGGATACCCACAACCACAACCGTGCCTATCTTTCCACCAATGTCACCTACGGCAGGGGAAAAGGCACCGTCACCGCCATCGGCATGGATACGGAAATCGGTAAAATCGCTTCTCTTATAAACGAAGCTCCGGCAGAAAGCACACCACTTCAGAAGCGCCTCTCCGACCTGGGAAAGCTTTTAAGCATTCTTTCCATTGCCCTGTGCGCCCTGCTGTTTCTCATTGCCATTATCCAGCACCGCAATGTCATGGAAATGTTAATCACCGCCATTTCCCTTGCCGTTGCTGCCGTCCCGGAAGGACTGGCTGCCATCGTCACCATGGTGCTTGCCTTAAGTGTGTCCCGCATGGTAAAAGTCAATACCATTGTAAAAAAACTGCCCAGTGTGGAAACCCTGGGCTGCGTCAGTGTGGTCTGCTCCGACAAAACCGGCACGCTGACCCAAAATAAAATGTCCGTCACCGCCTGTTACACGGACGGCAGACTGCTGCCGCCGGAGGAACTGTCCCGTGAGGCGCACCGCTCCTTTGTGGAAGGCTTTGCCCTCTGCAACGATGCCTCTGCCCGCATCGGCGACCCTACGGAGTTAGCGCTTTTAGATATGGCTGCCGGGCTGCATGTCTACCGTCCTGTTTTAGAAACCCGCCTGCCTCGCATAGACGAAATTCCTTTTGACTCCGACCGGAAAATGATGACCACCCTGCACCGTATGGGAAGCAGTTCCGTTTCCTATACCAAAGGCTCTCCCGATGAAATCTTAAAGCGCTGCACCCACATCCGCTTAGACGGCAAAGTGGTGCCGTTTACACCCTCCCACAAGCAAAAAATCCGCAATGCCATAAAGGAAATGTCCTCCCGTGCTCTGCGTGTCCTGGCTCTTGCCATGCGGACGGGTGACCGGAAAGCCACAGAAAAAGAACTCATTTTTATCGGTCTTGCCGGTATGAAGGATCCCATCCGTCCGGGTGTTGCCGAAGCTGTGGAAAGCTGTCAGAAAGCTGGTGTGAAGGTGGTTATGATTACCGGAGACAGAGTAGACACCGCCTACGCCATCGCCGGGGAGCTTTCCATTGCCGACTCCATGAGCCAGTGCATGACCGGAAGCCAGTTGGACCACCTGCCGGATGTGGAATTTAAGAAAGCCGTCCGAAACATCCGTGTCTTTGCCCAGGTTTCCCCCTCCCACAAAACCAAGATTGTGAGAGCCTTAAAGGAAACCGGCAATGTGGTTGCCATGACCGGGGACGGTGTCAACGACGCCCCGTCCTTAAAATCCGCAGATGTGGGAATTGCCATGGGAAAAGCCGGAACGGATGTGGCAAAAAATGCGTCCGACATCATTCTCACCGATGACAATTTTGCCACCATCGTAAAGGCAATCGAACAGGGTCGAAGCATTTATGCCAATATCAAAAAGTCCGTCCTGTTTTTACTTTCCTCCAATTTCGGGGAAATCATTACCATGCTGACGGCTATTCTGTTCGGCTTTGCCTCTCCGTTAAAGCCCAGCCATATTTTATGGATAAACCTGATTACGGACTCTCTGCCCGCCCTTTCCTTAGGTGTGGACTGCAGCGATACCTCCCACTTTATGAAACGCCCGCCCCGTCCCAAGGACGAAAATCTCTTCGCGGACGGCGGACTTTCCTGCACGGTCTTTTACGGTCTGTTGATTGGTTTTATCAGCATCAGCGCTTTCCTTTTTCTGCCTATCCAGACCCTTAGGGCGAGCGGCATTGCCATTACACCGTCCCATATCCGCGAGCTTCTTTTACTGCCGGATATTCTGACCCGCTCCCAGACCTATGCGTTTACCGTTCTCGGCATATCCCAGCTTTTCCATGCCATCGGCATGCGGGATGTGGACTGCTCGCTGTTTCGCATGAAGCACTTTACCAATAAGCTGATGATGCTTGCCGTGGTCTTAGGTATCGCCCTGCAGGCTCTTGTCACCACGGTTCCTTACTTTATCAAGGCGTTCGGCACCGTGCCTTTAAGTTTTTCCGATTGGAAAATGCTGCTTCTGCTCGCTGCCATGCCCCTGCTTGCCCACGAATTTCTTTACTGGCATGCAAGGCTGCGCGCAAAAGCGTTCCGAAGTATGTAATGCCGGACACTTTCCCTGCTTTATGCAAAAAATCCGGGCTGCCTGCCTTTGTCCCGTTCCGACATCGGTAGGTAACCCGGATTTTGTTTTTTCCGTTCATGATACGGTTTGAAATTGTTTGCTTCGGCAGTCTGCATTTCCTTGTTCCGCGAGCCTGAACCTGATTATTTCAGAAGCTTAAACTTGCCAATTAAAGGAAGTTCCTTGGCTTCGCCGTTTGCCGCATTGATGATACCAAGCACTGCCCATACCAGAAATACAATATGTACCAGGCCCAGAATACCGTTTAAGATGCCGCCCACAACGGGAATCAGCCCGAAAATAAGACCCAGTACGGACTCCACGATAACATACGCAATCTCCGTAATAAACAGGGTCAGTCCCTGATTGGCATGGTATCTGGCAAACTTGGATTCCGGTGCTGCCAGAATGGGAATGAGTACCAGAATGGCAAGATAGGAAAGAACTGCCATTGCCTTGTTCTGGGAAATATCGTTGGGGTCAAATTCACCCGTGGTATTGGGTGTATCCATAAATTTGTCAAAGCTGTTCTGTGCTCCTCCCTGAGGGGCTCCTGTCTGCTGGTACTGCTGCTGTGCACCGCCCTGGTGTGCTCCCGTCTGCTGATACTGCTGCGGAGCTCCGCATGCGGGACAAAATTTTTCTCCGTTAACCGGTGCGCCACATTTTGAACAAAATGCCATTTTAAATTCCTCCAATCCATTTATTTGCTGAAATTTATTTACTATCATTATAAAAGGTTCTGTGGGATTGTCAAACGGATATTCACCCCTACTCACCTATTTCATCCGTCAGGGAAAAGGTAACGGTCATGCCGTCTTCCGCGGGCTCTATCACCACTTTGACATAGCCGTCTTCCCCGCCGTAACTTGCCGCCCGGTAAAAGCAGAAAGCCGCATTGCCGGTTTCCTCTTCCGTCATGTTTTCGCTTCTTAAAAACTCCGCATAACCGGCTGCTGCCTCATACCCTTTTTCACAGCTATAGGTATAGAACCGGTCGATATCGTCTTTTGCGGTATTGACACAGATAATATCTTCTCTCCATTCATCCGGCTTTACCACATTTCCGTAAAGCTCATCTAAAATGGCATCGCGGTGAATCATCATGTCGGCAGCCGACAGCATTTCCTTACCGTCCTCCGTGCTGCCCGCCGCTATGGCGCCGATGGCAATTGCCCCTATATAGATGGCAATAAACAGGAAAACTATTCTTTTATAAAGGTTTTCTGCCTTGCCCTTTTCGTATTTTTCTATGACCCAGCCGAACTTTCCGTAGTCCATGTGGGTTCCGCAGTAGGGGCAGACACCGCCGCTTAAGATATCCACACTGCCTCCGCAGCCGGGACATTTGTATTCACGGATAGCTGTTTTTTCCCGTGCCAAAGCTGCCTCCGAGCAGGTCAGGGTAAGCTGCAGCTTTTCGTAGCGGTTTTTAATCTTTCTGCCAGTATCGCAGGAAAGTCTCATTTTTACCGTTACATCCGCCCGTATGCCTTCTGCCGTCCGCGCCGCCGATGTAAAGGTCAGATTACACAAAACGCAGTCCACCACATCCCGGTAATCCTCCACAATTCCCTGCAGCGGACAATGGGCAAAGGGCTGCACAGCCTCCGCTTTGTCCGTCAGATGGATGTTCTTCAACTGGTACTCCAGATTTTGCAGAAAATCCTGCATGGAAAAATCAGGAATTAACTGTTTTACCATGTTTTCTCCCGATATCTGCACCCTGGTGCGCACCAGAAGCACGATGAACAAAATCAGGTATACCCAGAACAGAATAGAAAAGATAGCGCCCAGCTTGTCATACATGCCCAGTGCAATTATCATGACAATGCCCGACCATACCGCCTGTGTTCCGTTGTTTCCCTGCATCAGCAGCATCATGACCAGAAATGCAGCCAGTACGCCCAATACTACAAGACCAATGGAGGTTAAAAACATGATTGTCAGCATTCTCGTAAAGGTCTTTTTCGCCTTTCTCGGCACATTTTCCTCTACCGAATACCCGGACACTTTGGTTTCAAAATCTGACACCACAAATTTTGCATCACAGTAATCACAACCGTCTATGTAACTGGAAATTTTACCCATATGTCCACAGTTGGGGCATGCCGCCATGTCCCCTTCCACATCGGATTTCAGGAACTGGATTCTGGATATTTCATAGTCCTTCTGCCTGCAAAGCTTTTTTCCGTTCCTGTAAAATGTTCTCTTTATCTTCAGTCCCCGGCGGTGCATTCCCACATAATCCCCACCGTCCTTGTAAGGTCCCTGATACATTTCCGCATCCACAAACATGGCAAATCTTCCGCCGGGTCTGTCTTCTTCCGCCTGCACATCCACTGTCAGGTTCCGCTCTTCCAGACGTTTCCGGCTGAGTCTCATACTTTCATAAAAAGGCTGGGTAGTATCCTCCGTCAGTTGTTTGTCCGTGCACTGTCCCGCAAAATAGGCATTCCGTTTTTGTTCAAAATCCGCCTCTTTTGCCTCCATTTCCCGCCTTATCTGCCATTTTTTGTTGTCCTCACTCTGTGCGTTTCCCATATTCATCCCCTGCATCTGTTTTTATTCTACTCCTTTTTATTTTTGCTGCCGTTCCCGTTATCTGTTGGCGGGCAGGCCGCAGCCAGCGCCACACGGTAAAGACCGCCCTGTAAATCAGATTGTTTACAGTAAAAGTTTTTCCATTCCGGATAACCGCCACAAGTACTCCCTTTATCTGCTCCTGATAAACAGGACCCTCCAGCCTGCTCTGGTTATCTCCCGCCATATAATAAGCCGTGCTTCCGTTTTTCTCTTTTTTCAGGCGGCATATCCGATGTAAAATCAGCTTCTGCCCTTCGCCCCGGTATAGCACAACATCCCCCCTGCGGTACCGTAGATTTGCACCTTGCCTGCCGCTTTTTTCCAGCGGTGCTATCACAGCGCTGTCCCTACCCGGAACAAACAGCGGATACATACTGTAGCCCTGTGGCTTTATCTGAATGGTTCTGCCCTCCGCAAGCAGCTCCTCCGGGCTTATTTTTGCCTCTGTCTGCAAAGCCTTCCCCTCACTTTTTTGTCTTTTATGGGTATTGTAGCATTTTTTATGTGCTAATGCTATAATAAATACTATACATCGATGCAAGAAAGATGAGGTATTCCATGATTCAGAATTCCGATTTTATCCTGAAAACCGTAAACGGATCTTCCTATCTGCTCCCCACCGGCCAGAGCATTGCCGACCACAAAAGGGGACTTAAGCTGAATGACACCGGTATCTGCATCTGGAAGTTTCTGAAAACGGAGCATACCTCTATGGAAGTGGTAAACCACCTTCTGCTCCGCTACGGTGCCTCCGGTCAGGAAGCCGAAACCATAAAAAAAGAGACCCTGTCTTTTTTGCAGAAGTTAGTAAATGGCGGCATGCTTCTTTGCGATATGGCTGTTCCCACCGGCCCGGACGGTTTGTGGCACACGCTCTCCATTGCAGGACTGACCTTTTCTTTATACGGAGAAGGTACCTTTTTCTCTCCGGCGCTGCTGCCTTTTGCAACAGATACTATGTTTGCTTTTCCGGACAATGCCGCTCCCATAAAAGCAGCGGATTGCGGCACATCACGGCAAAATGTTCCCGACCAGACCGTGCTTGTTTTAGCCGGAACACCTGCCTCCGCCGGAAACGGCAGGGTCCTGCTTCATACCAAAGAACTTATCGTAATGGAACGGGCGGATGAATACCTGTTTCTTTTCCCCGACCAGCCTTTGCTTGTCGAAGCACGCTTAAAGAAAGATGCTTCTTTTTTCTGCATTTACTGCATCCCTTCGGAAAAAGGCTCTTTGCAGGATGTTCTTTTCCATGTCCTCCGGTTGGGCTTTTTATACCTTGCACAGCAAAGGGGAATGACGGTACTGCACTCCGCTTCCCTGCTCTATAAAAACAAGGCTTACCTGTTTTCCGGTCCTTCCGGCACCGGTAAGTCCACACATACCCGTTTGTGGCAGGAAGCCTTCGGTACACCTCTGTTAAACGGGGATTTGAATTTGCTCTCTTTTTCCGAAAACACGCCCGTGGTACACGGCATTCCCTGGTGCGGTACCTCCGGCATTTCCACCGCCTCTTCCCAGCCTTTGGGCGGTATTGTGGTCCTAAAGCAGGATGCCTTCGATTTTGTGGAAGAACTCACTCCGGACGAGCAGATTTTGTCTCTGACAAACCGCATGATTACGCCCTCCTGGACGCCTGCTCTTTTTGAGAAAAATCTTTTCTTTGCGGAAAAACTGGCTTCCCGGACACTTTTGTGCCGGTTGCACTGTACTCCCACAAATCATGCGGCGAAGGTTATGAAAGAGTATGCGGATGGGTGGATAGGGGAATAAGAAAAAAACGGTAGATTGTAAGTAAGAAGTGATATGGAAAAATTATTTTATTCGCCCCAGAATTCAAGACTTTCAGATGTGCGAAGTGAAATCCCGAACATTTTTTGTATGAAATTTTCACGTTCACTGTACAAAGCTGTAATATAAATTGTGTTATTTTCAACCCTGTAAAAAATATAAGTATACTCAATATGCAGGAAAATCTCTTGCTTCCGGTGAATACTTTATTCTCAATAGGCATCCACCCCCAATTCTTTTTCAAGCGCATCTGCATCTACCCAGCCTTCTTTATCAGCTTTCTTCTCGGCACTTTGCAGCTTAGAGAGTAACAGGTATGCTGCTTTTATCCTATCAAGTTCATCTACTTCATCCATGGTAAGTATTGCATATTCTCCATGTCCGTTTCTTGTCAAATATACACGATTGGATAAATCAACTTCCTTAAGTACATCTGTATAATTTCTTAAATCAGAAATAGGTTTAATATTAGGCATATAAACATCTCTCTATACTTTCTTATATATTTTGCACAAAAAAGCTTGTATTTTAGCCATCT
>OQVN01000425.1_pt1 | contig 16119 bp, 15 predicted proteins | sample 1691621 | NCBI WGS metagenome assembly OQVN01 (sample SAMN03418278, study PRJEB22391) | human gut metagenome | biome: human-gut; feature: organic feature; material: feces | host: Homo sapiens | place: Tanzania | collected 2013-01 | reverse complement strand
TAAGGAGATTCCCTTGTCAAGCAAGGGAATGACAAAACATTGTGTCATTATCGAGCTTGACTCGGCAATCTTGCATAGAATGTCATCCTCCAGCTCGATTGGAGAATCTATTTTAATTCTATCTATTTTTTTCATCTGCAATAAGCTCCTCAATGCTCAAGAACTGTTTTTTTTGAAAAAGAGAATCAAATTCATTTTCCAAATTCAAGGCGATTGCGATTTTTATCAACGAGACAAACGAAATTTCATGCTTCTGCTCAAAACGTTTGTATGAGGCAAAAGAAATTCCCGCCCTTGCAGCCAGTTCCGCCTGCGTAAAATGAAGTTCTTTCTTGCGCTTTGCAATTCTTTCTGAAATTTTCCTTGCAATCTGCGACGCCGTTTTTTGTTCCAATTGAATCATTGCTAATATATTAGCGATTTTGCTTAATTTTGTCTATTTTTGGCTAATATATTAGCAGTTTTTTTTGAAAACATAATGGTTAAAAAACAGTTTTTTATTGTTCAAATATAAGTGCTTTCGCTGAATTTGTCTTATGTTGCTTTTATATTTAAAATATGGAATAGTTTTGTCATGTTAGATATTTTTTAATAGGAGCGACTATGAAAAAGACATTTGCTTTATTTCTTTCTATGGCGTTTGCCGTTGGATGTGGCTTTTCACAGAATTATCCGACCGCGCAAGAGACCGCGCCTGATTCAATGGGCTGGATGCAAGGATTTCCGCCGTCTCAGGAAAAAACGCTTCACGCTTCGGACGGCTCGTTCTTTGAGTTTCCGGCGTTGCGCTACAGCGTGAACCACATGAGGGAGTTTTTCCCGACTAGGAATGTTTCTTCCGGCAGTGGAAAGAAATACCAGCTAAAGACAAAGCTTGACCCGGCTATTGGAAACGTAACTTTTACGCCGTGGGATTCAGACAAGGCGATGACTTTTGAAGAGTCCTTGGATGCAAACTACACTGACGGAATCATCATCATGCACAAGGGAAAAATCGTCTACGAAAAATACCCTGCAGGCTTGCGCCCGGACGGACTTCACGCGGCAATGTCTGTGAGCAAGTCGTTCACGGGAACAATCGCTTCAATCCTTGTGGCGGACGGCAAGCTCGACCCTACGAAAAAAGTGGCTGAATATATTCCAGAGCTGAAAGGTTCAGGCTTTTCGGATGCAACTGTTCAAGAGGTTATGGACATGACGACCGCAATCAAATACAGCGAGGACTACAACGACCCGAATGCGGAAATCTGGGCTTACTCGGCGGCAGGAAACGTTTTCCGCCCGGCAGACTACAAAGGTCCTCAGAACTACTACGAGTATCTTGCAACGGTGAAAAAGCTTTCGGACACAGAGCACGGCGAGGCATTCGGCTACAGAACCGTGAACACAGAGCTTCTTGCATGGATTTGCTCGCGTGTAACAGGGCAGGGGCTTGCGGATATGGTTTCAGAGATGATTTGGAAGCCTCTTGGCGCGCACTATGACGGCTATTATCAGGTTGACCCTTCTGGAATCGCATTCGCAGGCGGCGGCTTTGACTTGAACCTTCGAGATATGGCTGCTTTCGGCGAGATGATGAGAACCGGCGGAAAACTGAACGGCAGGCAGGTTATTCCTGAAATAGCAGTAAAGGATATTTCTGTTGGCGGAACTTCCGAGGAATACAAGGCGGCGTTTGCAAAGGGCGGCTATCCAAAATTGCAGGGCTGGAGCTACCACAATATGTGGTGGATTACAAACAACTCTCACGGAGCGTATATGGCGCGCGGTGTTCACGGACAGGCAATTTACATTGACCCGGCGGCGCAGATGGTGATTGCGCGCTTTGCGTCAACTTATTACGCTTCGAACAAGTATATTGACCCGCTTTCAATTCCGGCTTACGAGGCAGTCGCGGAATATCTTTTGAACAAGTAGAATAAAATAAAAAAGAAAGGGCATTCCAAGAGGAATGCCCTGTTTGTTTAGTCTTGTTGCTCCCACACTTGATGCGAAAACTTTTACGCATGGATTGCCGAAACAAGCCCGGCAATGACAGTCTGGTGCTCCTACTTCAAGTTAATCATGCTCTTGTCGTAATCCGTTGGCGGAACATAGCCCATAAGATTCATGATTGTTGCAGGCCAAGATGAGATTCCAAGTCCGTCGTTGAGCTTGGTGTTGTCGTATTCGCCCTTGTATTCAGGGTCAAAGATGATTCCCGGTACAGGATTGAGCGAGTGCGATGTCTTTGCCTTTGGCTCTCCGGCCTTGTCCTTCTTTACGCTGCCGTCCTTTGCGTGCTCGTACATGTCGTCACTGTTTCCGTGGTCGGCCGTGATGCACATGATTCCGCCTGCTTCTTCAATTGCAGTCTTCAATCTTCCAAGCTGAAGGTCCATACCTTCCATTGAGCAGACAACCGCGTTGAACACGCCGGTGTGTCCGACCATGTCGCCGTTCGGGTAGTTCAGTCTGATGTGGTCGTACTTTCCGCTCTTGATTGCTTCAATAACTTTGTCGGTGATTTCCGCGCATTTCATCCAAGGACGCTGCTCGAACGGAACAACATCGCTAGGAATTTCAACGTAGTCTTCAAGCTTTTCATCGAACTTGCCCTGCTTGTTTCCGTTGAAGAAGTATGTAACGTGTCCGTACTTCTGTGTTTCAGAAATCGCCATAAGGTGAACGCCTGTCTTTGTAAGGTACTCGCCCATTGTGCGGTCAATGCTAGGAGGATTTACAAGGTACTGGCGCGGAATGTGCGCATCTCCGTCGTATTCCATCATGCCGGCATATTCAACGGCTGGAACACGCTTTCTGTCGAATGGAAGCTCTCCGCCTGCCGGTGTCTCAAATGCGCGTGTCATCTCAAGGGCACGGTCTCCGCGGAAGTTGAAATAGATTACGCTGTCGCCGTCGTTGATTGTTCCGACAGGCTTTCCGTCCTTTGCGATTACGAACTCGTGCATATCCTGGTCAAGAACGCCTGGAACTTCTGCACGGTAAGTTTCGATTGCCTTTGTCGCCGAGTCGAACATACGTCCTTCACCCAGAACGTGAGCCTTCCATCCGCGCTCAACCATGCTCCAGTCCGCGTTGTAGCGGTCCATTGTCATGTACATACGTCCGCCGCCGGATGCAATCTGGTAGTCGCAGCCTGAAAAGTCCGCAAGAAATTCTTCAAGAGGTGTGATGTAGTTCAGTGCGGAAGTAGGATCAACGTCGCGTCCGTCGAGCAATGCATGCATGCGGATTTTCTTTACGCCTTCCTTGTTCGCCTCTTCAATCATCGCCTTAAGGTGGTCGATGTGTGAGTGAACGTTTCCGTCAGAAACAAGTCCTATAAAGTGAAGGGTTGAGCCTTTGTCTTTTACATTCTTGATGAGCTTCTGCCATGTTGCGTCCTGGAACATCTTGCCGGATTTGATTGACTCGCCAACAAGCTTAGCTCCCTGCGCGAACACGCGTCCGCATCCCATAGCGTTGTGTCCGACTTCGCTGTTTCCCATGTCGTCGTCAGAAGGAAGTCCTACCGCTGTTCCGTGCGCTTTGAGCTTTGTGTGCGGACAGTTCGCCGTGAACCAGTCAAGGTACTTCATGCGGCTTGCCTTTACAGCGTCGCCTTCAACATATTTTCCGTAGCCAACACCGTCCATGATTACAAGAACCACAGGACCGCGGCGGCCTTTCCAGTTCGGATTCTTTTCCAAAGCATGCATTGTATCTGCCATATATAAAACCTCCATAAAGTTTTTGTACTAAGATAAATAGTGTTGGCTCTAGTATAGCGATTAATGGGATTCATTACAATTGATAGGAAAAGGCTATTCAGTATAAACATCGCAGTCAAAGAAACTTATTTCATAATCTATGCTCTTTGGAAGTGTGAAAAAGTCAGGAGAGAATAGGCATCTCCATTTGCAGGCTGTATTGGCTAAGTCGAGTTTTCCGAATGTTGACCATTCTTCGCGCTTCATTCTTTTGTATGGGATTACAACTTTAGTTACAGTGTTCTTTTTTGTCTTGAAAGAATAGCTGAACCTTGACCAATTTTTAGAGCCATCATAGTTGTCTATTATGAACTTCCAATTGTTTCCATCTCCAAGAACTTTGAATTCAACAGTGTTTCCTGTTGCTAGGACTTTTATTAGCTTTTTGCTGTTGTTGCAGACTTCAACGAAATCGGTGCTGAACTCTTTCCACATACCTGTATTTCCGCTGAACCTTACACCAAAATATTTTCTTCCTGCGTAGTCGATTACTGTAGATGTAATGTTTCCGTTTCCGTTCGCGCCTTTTCCGAAATTCCACAAACTCGGGTTTTCAAATGGAGTTGTATTTGTGGGTTCAAGTGAAGTTGACCTGACAGATGAAAAAGTTTCCGCTGTTCTAAAATCGGCATTCTCGTATTCATCTGAATTTAGCGGCGTGGATTCTGTGAGCGTTGTTCCTGCCTGCGCCGTTTGTTCTGTGCTGGATTTTCCTGCGGACTTTGTGGCGGCACTTGTTGTTCCTGCGTTCTGGTTTATGCTTGTGTTCAGCATAGTGCTTCCTGAAACAGTATCGTATATGCGCACGTTCAGTACTTTAACGTCAAATACTTTTTTGTTCGCGCTCTGAACAAGCTGATATGTGATTTCTCCGTTCAGGCTTCCGGCTGCTTTCCACGCCTCAACTTTCTGATATTCCGATTTTACATCGGCATCGTTTACGACATACTTTTCGCTGTAAGTAAAGTTCACCATTTTATCCAGCGATTTTATGCTGACCGGCCAGTTCTTGGGTTTTGCCTCGCGGTCAAACGCTCCAATCATCACCTGTACTGAATCTCCGTTCAGTACAAATGTTACGGTCTGCAAGTCGCGCGCGATTTTTTCCATCTGAATCTCAACATTTTTGTAAAGCCCGTCGTATCTTATGCTCACGCTCTTTTCGATTCCGCTAAGCTCGGTGTTGCGCTTTTTCGTTATTATTCCGGCTTCCGTCGCAATGCGATTGTTGTATTCTTCGGTGCTTTCCCAAGGTTCCTGTTCCTGCGCATTAACTTTGTTCAGCTGATTCTGATATTTTGAGGAAACAGCCGCAGCGGTCTTTTGAATTTCACGTTTTTTGTCTTTCTGAATGGAAGAAAGCTTTGCCTGACATCTTGCAATCATGTCAAGATAGTCTTCCGCTGTAACAAGCTCTTTTCCGTCACCTAAAAGCTGCGTAATCAATGAATTTGGAGTAATTGAAAATGGCGAAAGAACCGGAATTTCCGCAGTCGAGACATTTGCCGTGCGCACCGTAAGCTGGAGCATTCCGCCGAACTGCTCGAACGTACCGTAGACAAGATACTGCGCTCCGAGTTTTTCTCCCAAATCGACAACAGAATTATCGCTCACCTCGCCTGAATACTGAAAGTCAATCTCGGAATTTATAAGCGCAAGATTTTTTCCGCTGCGCTCAACCACTCTGAATTTTCCTGTATTCTTGATTGCAGAAGTCATGTTTTCTGTAAGATAGTCGCTCATTTCCCTGCTGTCCGAAGAAAATTTTACAACTCCGACAACCGATTGCTCCGGGATTACATTGCAAATGTCGGATGCCGCGGAACGGAGCGCTTCGTTCAAATCCACGTTTTTTATCTGAGCTGAAATTCCAAAAACACAGAGAGCCATCGCCCAACCCAAAAAGACTTTTTTCATCGCTGTTCCCTTTGTGAATGGATTTTAATATTCGCTTTCAGCAAAATACTGGGCTTCGAGAATCGCTTCCATTACGTCTTCTTTCATTTTCTTCTGGGATTCGTTCTTTGCCTGGACAAGTCCGAGCGCGCGGTCAAGCGCAAGACGCAAGTCTTTCCTGTCAATTCCGTAGACCACGAAATACTGATAAATGTCCTGAGAAGTTTTCGCATCGTTGTCGATGTAACGGGTCTTAACCCAGTAGTCAAGTTCCCTGCCCAGTCCGTTTATTTCAGCTTTCGAGAAAGTTGAGACAATTTCTTTAAGATAACTCTCCGAATCGACATCATTCTTTGAGCCTTCCAGCTCTCCGCCGAATTTCGCGATTACAAAATTGCTGAGCCTGCGTGAGAATGCGCCCTGAACGTCAAAGTTGTTAACGCTGGATTTGAGCGGGTCAAGATTTTTTCCCTGAGACTCCTCAAAAAAGATTATCTTTTCTTCAAACTGAGGAAGCCTGCTGATTGCCTTGTAGTCCTCGTTCAGCGCATAACGAACCCAATCGGGAATCGCCTCTTCAATTGACGCGCCTTTCCAGTCGATTCTTTCGCGTTCAACTCGCTTTGAGACCGGAACGTCGGACTTTACTTCGGCTTTAGGCGATGACGCGCAGCCTGAAAAAAATACCGCGGCAGTAAGGCTGACAAAAACTGCACCAACGGCAGCAAAAATAGACTTCTTCATTTTCAAATTCCTCCTGAAAATATTTGTGGTTTATAAAATGCGGCTTGCGGAAATTTCTGACAAACCGTTTCCGGCAAATCTTTAAGGCTAAGATTTATTTCTTTATTTTCGCGCTGAACTCCTGAACAAAACTCGCCTCAAGCTCATTCGCAATCGCCTTATACGCGCGCTGATATGCAAAACCTTCCGTCCTTGCGCCTTTCTTTGGAAAATTCCTTGAGTATGAAAAAACAGTTTCGCTGTTTCCGTCCGTAACATTTATTACTATTCCGCAATAAATAAAAATTCCTGCCGCATTGTCCTCACGCCTCGCCGTAACTTCTACAGGAACTGCGCAAATTCCGTCCGCTGCAGAAAGACTGTAGCCTGCGTCCTCCAGCAAATCCGAAACCGTGCGGAAAATCATTCCGTTCCAGTCGTTCGTAACTTCAACACGGAAGACAAGATTCTTTTCGCAAATTTGAAGAGCCGTATGTGCCCGCTGAATCAGAGAGTCCGCATAATCAAAATCAGCAGAATCCGTTCTGCTGACTGTCCGCGCCATTTTTAAAAGTTCCGCCGTAATATCAGCAACAGGAACAGTCTTGCGCGCAGCCTCAACTCCAAGAACAGGATTGTTGTAGTCTTCGGCAACAAGCAGAAGGCTTTCAAGAACCGCGCAGTTTGTTTTTATTCGCTGGGAATAAACGCCGAAAGCCTGTGCACGGTCAATGTAAGCAAGAAGTGTGAATTTTCCGTCCAGAACAAAACCTTCCGCAAACTGAACTCCAAGAAATTCCGCCTGTGAAGAAATTTTTGCACGCTCGGTGATTTTTGTTTTCTTTGAAAATTCATATCCATCGTCAGAGTCAATTTCATGGTAATTTTTCAGAAGCTGATTGTTTATGTCTGTTGTCGTCCTAAAATAAAGTGAAAGTTTTACGACAGCATCAATTTCAGCTTCCGTCCGGTTCTCGCCCTCTCCGACTGCCGTTACATAAAATTCAGACGGAAAAACCGTTTCCTGATGCCCGTACCAAGATGGAATTGATTTTGCGTAAAGCGCGTTGAAAGACAAAAACATCAGGACAGGCAACAAAGCACGAAAACATTTCTTTTTAATATATGATATTGACACCGTTTTATTATCTATGTTTTTATCATATTTTGTCAAGCAAGGTTATTAACATATAATTGTGATATATGGAAAAAAGTTCTGAAGAATACGAAGCAAATTCAGAATTACGCGCGATTCTTTCAAAAAATATCCGAGCCGCAAGAAAAAATCTGCATCTGACGCAGGAACGCCTGGCAGAAAACGCCGACATCTCGCTGCCTTATCTTGCCGACATTGAGCACTGCAAGACCTGGGTGAGCGACAAAACCCTGACAAAGCTCGCCGGCGCGCTGAACAAAAAGCCTTTCGAGCTTCTTTTTGAAAGCCCGGACTCTCCTCCAAAAACAAGCGAAAAAAAACTAGCTGACATTCTTTTTAAGGAGAAAAAGGAATTTTCAAGAATAATAAATTCAAAAATCGACGAAATGTTCTCAAAAATTATAGAAGAAATAAAATGCTGAAAGGTTTTATTGCTGTAAAGATTTCCGGCATCTTTCCGCTGGTCAAAAAATAATTCATCGCCTTGTCCGTACTCCTTCCTGCGAGCATTTCTGGAGTCAAATTCTTTGCAGAAGCGAAAAATCCTGCAAAAAGAATTGCAAAAAAACAGCGGCGATCAAAGCCAAAATGTTTTTCCGATGATTCATAATGCACCCCTTAAACTTTACTCCGCCCTAGACACATAAGTGCAAATTTCTTTTTTTCTTCCGTCTTTGTAAAATTTATATTCCACAAAGCAATATGAAAATTCTTTTCCGTCAGAAGTCGATTTTGAAAAACTGCCTTTTCCGTCCGCATCGTATTCAAACCAAGTTTCCGCGTATTCATCGCTTGGGCTTCCCGGTAAACTGCAAGATATTTTTCTATAAACCACGTTTCCATCCTCATCATCGGTGTCTAAAATTTCAACTAATTTTCCGTCAAAACGATTTTTTGCAGTCCGCCGTGTTATGATTCCGATTTTCTCATAAGTGTATTCTGTGAAGTATTCTTTTTTCGCATTCTCAGAACTGTCAAAACTTACTAGACGGCTGCTCGTAATTCTTCCGTTTTCATCATAGCTTGCCCAGGACTCAATTTCGCCGCCTTGAAGATGTTGCCTGCTGTAAATCTTGTTTCCGTTGCCGTCATATTTTACGACACTTTCTGACGAGCCTGAAAATTTCTCTTTCTCAAGGATTTTTCTTCCGTCGGAGTCATATTCAAAAATTTTCTCGCTGACTTCAACTCCGTCTGAATTTGTGCAACTTTGTTTTATAAGATTTCCGTACACGCCGTATTCAAAAAGCGTGAAAATGCCGTCTGAATCTTTTTTGCTTAAGAGCTTTCCACCTTTGCCGTATTTTATTTTTGTAGAAATTTTGTGAATTTTATCACGATAATAGATTTTGTTTCCAAAAGAATCATAAATCTGGCAATAATCGACTTTTCCGTCTTTGTCGTACAAGATGACTTTTTTAGAGCCGTCTTTTTTGTACTCAATTTTTGACGAAAGGAACGCTTTCACAGAAAATGATTTTCCGTTTTCGAAAACTTCGCCCTCAATTGATTTCGGCTTCGCCGCCGCAAAAGAAAGCCCTGAAATCAAAATAGACAACACCGCAAAAAGTCTTTTCATTTTTTATTTTTCCCTATCAAAAACTGCCAAAGACAACTATTTTTATCTCCGGCAAGAAATTTTATCTGTGCAAATATTCAAACACGTTTAAGCCGTCTGCGACCTGCACTCTGTTTGAAGGTGTTATATTTACTGTTGTTTTTCCATAGTTTACACCTTGAATGACTATAAATTGAGAAAGCTTTCTTGAAATAATAAAACTGCATGACAAAAGTCTTCCGTTTGAGTAGCGTCGCTCGTCAAAGCAAGGATAAGACTTTTTAAAGAATTTTACAACAGATTCAATGTCATAGTTTAATGCACGAAAATTGGTAGAATAACGCGTCTGGCTTTTTACACCACTAACCTCGGATTTTATTTCATAATAATATGATTCGATTGTTTTTCCATATTCCGCAAGCTTTGAAACTCCTCGGATTTTCATTTCGGTATTGCTTTTTCATGAAAGGATTTTGATTGTCGCCACAAGTCCAACTGCCATTCCTGCGATTCCAAGCATTGTGTATGTTGTATTTTTATTTTGATTCATAAATTAAAACTCCTTAGATTATTCTAGAAAAGTTTGAAACTGGCAGACGGAAAGTTTTCCGCCTGTCAGTTTTCATTCCGTTATTCCGCCGCTTTCACGCTCACAGTTCCGCTCCAGACTGCCTCTCGCGCAGTCTTGTTCACACGTTTTCCACTTCCGCTTGAAGTCCTTAAAATCAGCGAGTAATTTTTTCCCTCGCTCACACCGTCTGGCGGATAGAACTCAAGAAGAGAAGGTGTGTTTGTTCCGATGTTCGTAACTTTTATCCACTCGCTTTCATCTGCCGGATAAGAACCGTTTTCGCCTTGTTCTGCAAAGAAAATTCCGGTTTTGCTTTCATCTTCCCCGGCGATTTTCAGCCTCTGCCCAGTAAGCCTAATAGATTTTCCTTTGTAGCAAGTTCCGTCAGTCAAATAGCCAAAGCGCTCCTCAAAGCCCGTGATTGCAGATTCCGACTTTTCCTTGATTGCCTCTCCAACCTGAATCGCCCCAATCTCAGAAAGAAGCTCGTCAGACGCGCTGAATGCCGCCGAAACCGAAGGTATTTCTGCTGCTGTAGGGTTCTCGCCCTCAATGCTTCCCGAGACTTTAAGATACAAGACTCCAAGATTGAAGAGATTCACTGCGTATCCCGCTTTTAGCTGCTCGATGATTCCGTTCTTGAAAAGAATCGCGCTGTGCATCAAAGTCGCCTCGTCAAGGCTTCCGCTTTTCCTCGCAATTTTCGCAATCACATTCTCAACGTCGGCTGTCTTGCGGCAGACTTTTGCGTAGCTTGTAATATTTTTTGTGTCAAGATGATTTTTGTGGACTGTAACGTTCACGCTGCTTGAAAGCTCTGTAAAATTTTTCATTGTGTTTTCTCCATAAATTGCCGCGGTCTTTTATTCCGCATTTTTTCAAATTAAAGATGATTTTCATTTTTTCACCTTTGTAAAAATTTTGTGCCGGTTCGGTATATTTTTTTTTGAGGCAACGCTCTTGAAAAATTCCAGCTTTCCGCATATTATAGAGAAAGTATCACGTTTCGCTTTGTATGCGGAATTCAGGCTTTTTAGGAATGTTCCAGATTCTTGAAAAGCCTTTTTTTTGTTTTAAGTCCGACTGTTTCCGAATCTCCAGCCAGACTTAAATCTTTTGTTTTCATTTTCCCCCTTGCAAGATTTACTTGCTGTTTTAATATCTAAATTAACAATATGATAATATTATCACTTTGTCAAGTCTTTTTTTTAATTCAAGAGAATTTTTGCAAGTTCCGCCCTTTCCTCAATAGAAAACAGTTCCTTGTTCTCCAAAATTAGATTTTTCAGCTCTTCGAATTTTTTAAGCTTATCCTCTTTTGTCATGCTTCCAATGCCAACTCCCAAAAGAAAGCCTGCTGTAACCCCCAAAGCTGCCGCAATAACACCGAGAGTATTGCTTCTAGGCTCCCTGTCGCCCTTTACATAGTGGCTCACAGCAGCTTCCGTAACTCCGGCTTTTTCAGCAAGCTCTTTCTGCGTCATATTCTTCTCTTTCAACGCCTCGTCAATTTTTTTTCCGATTTCCTCACTCATAAAAGCCTCCTGATATTTTGTTTTATTATCAGTTTCAATATTTTTATTTACAATATGATAATATTATCGTTTTGTCAAGATTTTATCTTTTTTGTCAGCACCCCTTGCAAAAATTTCCTGCAAGGGGTGCTGACATGTACACGCAAGGGGGCCTTGCAAGCGTTTGTCAGGGGGCCTTGCAAAGACAGGATATAAGGGCTGATGTGCACACGCAAACTCGTGTTTCAAGCATTGTCCAGTAGACAAAAAAAAACTGCCCTCTATTTCTAAAGGGCAGCCGTTTTATTTTAGCCTCGTTTTTTAGTCTCCTCTAAAAGTGCATCTTTCAGAGACATTCTAAAATTACTTGTTATTTGTGATGAGCAGAGTCTTTGAATCCAGCTTAAGTGTTGTTTCAATGTCTGTGTTCTTGCCCATTTTTAGAATGCTCAGCTGAGTTACAGAATTCTTTGAAGAAAGGTGAATCACAGCAGAAAAGTATGGAAGAAGTGCCTTTGGAGCTGAATCTTCAAGTTTGTCGCCTACTGAAGTTGAACTGAACCAGATTTTTGTCTTTGTTGCCTTTGCGTAGCTTGCGACTGTCTGCAAGTCTGCTTCTTTTACTTTTGAAAAATCAACATCGTCAATGACAACACCTGCAACTGCTGTTCCGCCAGCCTTGAGCGCATTCAATGTGTTAACAACTTTTTCCAGGCTGATGTTGTCCTGATTGAAGTTCAAGATTGTTCTGTTGCGGAGAATCTGTTCTTTTACATCAGCGGCATTTGCGATTGCCTTTTTCTTTGAAATTTCGTTGTAGATTCCGTCATACCAAGAAATTACATTTTCGCTGTGCTGGTTGAATGAAACGTGAACAAGCTGCTTTCCATTAAGAAGTGTGTCCATTCCAAATTGAACAAGAACAGAAGTTTTTCCAAGTCCCTTTTTTGCTGTAACAAGTCCTAGCTCGCCAGCCTTGAGCCCCCCGTTTGCTGCTTCGTCAAAAATGCGGATTGGGCTTCTTTCATATAATTCCTGCTTTGCCATAATGCTGCCTCCTGAATTTTTAGCTTGATTTTTTTTTACTTTTGCAGAAAGTTTTGCGCTTCAAAATATTTTGCTTTGCAAAAAGTTCTGTGTCCGTTTGAATAAGTATAACACATAAATTTTATTTTACAATAAAAAAATCTCCAGCAAAAGAAAATTCTTTCACTGGAGATTCTACGGTTAAACTAGGCTTTTATAGTTTTATTTTGCCTGTCCAGCCTTTTTCTTTTCTGCATAAGCCTTGATAAGCTCGTCGGCAACTGCATTTGGAACTTTGCTGTATTTTTCAAATTCCATTGTGAATTCTGCTTTTCCCTGTGTAGAAGAGCGGAGAATTGTTGAGAATCCGAACATTTCAGAAAGCGGAACTTCTGCGTTTACAGTTGAGTTTCCGTTTTCATCAGAAGAATCGATGATAACACCGCGTCTTTGGTTGATAAGTCCGAACATATTTCCCTGGAATTCTGTAGGTCCTGCAATCTGAACTTTCATAATAGGTTCAAGAATTGCTGGTTTTGCCTTTGCATAGCCTTCGCGGAATGCTCCGATAGCAGCAGTCTGGAATGCGATGTCTGAAGAGTCAACCGGGTGGTACTGACCATCGTTGATTGTGCATCTTACGCCAACAACAGGTGCTCCGATGAGAGAGCCTTTTTCCATTGCTTTCTTGAAACCTTTGTCGCAAGAAGGAATGTATTCGTTTGGAATTGCTCCACCTTTGATTGAGTCAACAAACTCGTAGTCTTTTTCTGAAATTGGCTCCATGAAACCGGCAACGCGTCCGTACTGCCCTGAACCACCAGTCTGTTTTTTGTGTGTGTAGTTGAAGTCAGCGCGCTGTGTGATAGACTCGCGATATGCAACTTCCGGCTGAGAAACTGTAACTTCGCATTTGTATTCGCGTTTCATGCGCTCAACGTAAACTGCAAGGTGAAGTTCTCCCATTCCCTTGATGATTGTCTGATTTGATTCAGGATCAACGTAAGTCTGGAATGTAGGGTCTTCTTTTGTAAAGCGGTTGAGAGCCTTTGACATATTTGCAGCGTCCTGCTTGTTTACAGGAGTGATTGCTTCTGAAATAACAGGCTCTGGAACGAACATAGAAGTCATTGCAATGTTGAGTCCGCCACCACAGAATGTGTCTCCAGATGCGCAGTCAACACCAAACAATGCGATAATGTCGCCTGGCTGACCTTCGTTGATGTCTTCCATTGCTGCTGCGTTCATGCGGACAATGCGTCCAACCTTGAACTTTTTCTTTGCGCGTGTATTGTAAAGCTCGTCGCCTTTTGTGATTTTTCCCTGATAAATGCGGACATAAGTAAGCTGACCGTACTGACCGTCATCAAGTTTGAATGCAAGTGCAACACAAGGCTTGTTTTCAACATTGAAAAGCTCAACCTGCTCTTCGTTCTTGTCAAGATCAAGTCCGTAGTTGTGAACTTCAGTTGGGTTAGGAAGATAGCGTACAACACCGTCAAGAACTGGCTGAATACCTTTGTTCATGTGCGCAGAACCGCAGAATACTGCTACGAAGTTTTCTTCAAGGGTTCCTTTGCGGATTGCGGCGATAATCTTTTCTTCTGGAATGTCTTCTTTTTCTTCCATAAGATCTTCCATGAGCGAGTCGTCAAACATTGCGGCTGCTTCAAGAAGTTCTGCTCTCTTTTCTTTTGCCTGTTCTACAAGTTCAGCTGGAATTTCAGCAACGCGAATGTCTTCACCGTCGTGTCCTTCAAAATAGTAAGCCTTCATTGCGATAAGGTCTACAACACCCTGAAGTTTGTCTTCAAGACCGATTGGAAGCTCTACCATATATGCATTGAGTCCGAGCTTGTCGCGAAGCTGTGCGCATACACGAAGTGGATTTGCACCCTGACGGTCACATTTGTTTACGAAAGCGATGCGTGGAACATGGTAGCGTTTGAGCTGGCGGTCAACTGTGATTGACTGAGACTGAACACCTGCAACAGCGCAAAGAACAAGGATTGCTCCGTCAAGAACACGGAGTGAGCGTTCAACTTCAACTGTGAAGTCTACGTGGCCTGGAGTGTCGATAAGGTTGATTGTTGTGCCTTTCCAGTTTACCTGAGTCGCTGCTGACTGGATTGTGATTCCACGCTCGCGCTCCAAATCCATAGAATCCATTACAGCGCCTACACCGTCTTTGCCATGAACTTCATGGATCTGGTGAATCTTGTTGCAGTAGAACAAGATACGTTCTGATGTTGTTGTTTTACCAGAGTCAATGTGCGCACTGATACCGATATTACGTACTTTTGTAATATCAAAACCCATAGTGTATACCTCTCAAAAAAAAATTCGTGAGTCGGCAGAATACGAAATGCAAAGATTTCCGCATAATGCAATTAATTCAAGCAATTTTATTAAAAAATAGCGGTAAATTCAATAGGTCTTGCGCTGTTTTGAAGAAAGTTTAAAAATTTAATAGAAATGCTGTTTTTATGTTCCACTTAATCTTTCTGTTTCCGCCTTTAAAAACTGTAGTTGCTGAAGGACTGCATTTAAATTCGCCTTCTTTTTCAGAAAATGAAAATCCGATTCCGGCTTGGCGCAGCATTGTTTTTTTAGGATAAACTGTGCTTGTGAATGAAAATGTGTTTTTCCCAGAGTCTTCTTTTTTATAAGAAAAAGTTGCGCTTGTAGATGAGCTTTTGAAATTTCTTGAAGCCTTTATTTGCGCAGAATATTCTTTTTCGTTTTTTTCCGTGGAATAAATAAAAGTTGCGTTTGATGAAAGTTTGCATTTTCCACTTGAAATGCTCAATGCTGTTTTTGCGCAGTATTCATTGAAGACAGAGGGAAACTTTTCAATCGTTTGTCTTTCCGCAGAGTAAAGTAAAATTCCTGTGCTTGCCGAAGTTTTTCCGAACCAAAATGTGTACTGCGGATTTATTCCTGCTTGGGTTTTTATTCTGTTTTCAGTTTTGTCAGCGGTTATTAAAGATTCGTCTGCGGTATAATAGAAAGAATGCAGCAAAAAATCGCCTAAAAGAATGAAGTTTTGAAGCCTTGCCCAAAAGAAATTTCCGCCGAACGGGCTTTCGTGCATTCCTGCCGCTCCAGAAATTCTAAAATGTGCAAAGGCTATGTTCAGTTCAGTTTCTGCTGCGCCTCGTTTTTCCGTGGAAAAAAATCTTTGCTTTTGAAACCAAGCTGAGCTGTTTTCTCTTCCGTATTCAAAAAGTCCGCCAGAAAATGAAATGGTTGCGTTTGGAATGAACGGAGCTGAAAATCTTTTGAAGGCAGACGCATAAAATTCCTTTGTTTCAAGAACAGAAAGCTGAATAGTTGGCAAAAATGAATTTTTGTTTCCTGGTGAAATTGAAATTGCCGCTGCCAGTGGAGTTTTCCCGGAAGTCCAGGAGGGTAGGCTTGGAGAAATTCCAGGTGTTAAAAGAGAAGGTTTTTTTAGCGCGCCCGGAACATAAAAATTTGGCTGCTTTAATCTTGAAATTCCCTGTGAAAAACGCAAGGTTCCTGCAAGAAAATCTGTGACCGCGAATTTTGTTGCCGCTGAATATTTTATTCCGTAGCGGTATTTTTGCATTGCTTCAAATTCACAAAACGAAGAGCTTGCAATGTCATGGAAAGTTTCTGTCCCGATTCCTGCAATCCAAATGGCAGTTAGTCCGCGGAACTTTAGCCTTGCTCCAGAATCGTATTTCAGCGAGAAATTTTCTTTTCCGTCTTTTAAAGGAAATTTAAAATTATTCCCGGAATAAAATTCAATTTGCGCATGGCAAATATTCAGCGATAAAATAATTGTTATAAAAGTAATTTTGTTTTTCATCACATTATTTATTTCTGAAAAAAACAATTTTCTGCATGTTTTTTGTGAAAATTAAATGTCATTCCCATGCTTGACATGGGAATTTTAA
>OQVN01000423.1_pt1 | contig 16145 bp, 18 predicted proteins | sample 1691621 | NCBI WGS metagenome assembly OQVN01 (sample SAMN03418278, study PRJEB22391) | human gut metagenome | biome: human-gut; feature: organic feature; material: feces | host: Homo sapiens | place: Tanzania | collected 2013-01 | reverse complement strand
ATAAGATAAAACTGAAGAAATGTAATCGGCAAAACGGAAAGAAAACCAAAAAGGCAGGCGAAAAGTTCCGTGGAAAACCTCATCTTGAACAAAAATCTAAACAAAAAAAAGCAAAGAACAAACGGAATAAAATTCAAAATCAAGGCAAAATAAACATTCATACAATAAGAATAAATCATAAGGTAGACTTTTTCAACAAAACTGATATAGTAAAAATATGCAGAAAAACAGAGCAATTATTTTAATGGGAATAAAACATTCAGGAAAATCAACACAGGGACGGCTGCTCGCAGAGCACTTCGGCTGCCCTTTTATTGACATTGATGATGAAATAACAAGAATTTTTGGAAAATCTCCGCGCGAAATATACTCGGAAAATGGACCGGCGGCTTTTATGTCAGCGGAAGAAGAAATCTGCAAAAAACTTGAATCAATATGCAATGAAAAACTTGTAGTAATTTCAACCGGCGGCGGAATCTGCGACAATGCGCCTGCGTTGAACAGCCTGCGCCCGCTGGGAATTTTTATCTATATCGATGTTGATGAAAAAACCGCATGCGACAGGATTTTAAAGAAAGCCACAAAACTTTCCGATGGAACCTGGAAAAATCTTCCGGCCTATATCGCAAAACAGGAACCAGCCGATGAAACAGAAGTCCGCAGAATTTTTCATAATTTTTATGAGGAACGCACAAAAACCTACAAACAGATTGCAGATATAACCGTTCCAACCGCAGAGGAATCAAAAGAAGAAAACACAAAAAAGATTCTTAGTGCGCTCGAGGAATAAAATTATCCGGGCAGCAAGATAAATTCCTGCCGCCCGGACAAAATTCAACCAAATATGATTTTCAATTAATTTCCGCAGTTGCAATCACCGCTTCCACAGCCACCAGAACATTCTCCGCCGCAACCGCCACAGTTTCCACCGCAGCCACCACAACCAGAAAGTCCCGCAAGCTCCTCTTCAGTTGCCTCGCGAACATCTTTTATATCAATATCAAAAGTAAGCTGTTTTCCGGCAAGCTCGTGGTTCGCGTCAACCGTTACTGTATCATCAGAAATTTTTATTACACGCACAAGACAAACCTGACCGTCCGCTGTGCTTGCCTGAAATTTCATTCCTATTTCAAGCGGAGCTCCTTCCTCAAACTGATTTTTTGGAACTTCCACAACCATTTTGTCATTGTATGCACCATACGCTTCTTCCGGCTCAATAACCGCCTTGAATTTCAGGCCAGGCTCCTTGCCTTCCAGCATCGCCTCAAGTCCCGGAATAAGCTGACCGTTTCCGTGGATATACTGAAGCGCAGAATCTCCAGAAGAATCAAGCTGATTTCCTTCAGCATCATAAAGTGTGTATGCAATTGAAACCATTGCGTCTTTTTTAATTTTCATCTTTCCGCCCTTTATTAAAAACCTTCACCAAAACCGTTTTCCGCAAGTTCCGGATTTGCATTATCCTGAACAACTTCTGTGATTTCCGGAACTGCATCGATAATATAACGCTCAACGCCCATTTTTAATGTCATTGTAGCCATCGGGCAACTTCCGCAAGCACCGTGCAGATTCAAATGAACCCGGTTCTGGTCATCAATGCAGACAAATTCCATATCGCCGCCATCAGCCTGAAGCTGCGGCCGGAACATATCAATCGCCTCTTTTACGCGATCAACAATATCTAAATCAGCCATAATTTTTCCCTTTTACATTTACAAATATACAGATTTCTAAGTCTAAAGGCGAGTTTTTTCCACCTCGTCGTGAACTTTTTGCAGAATTTCCATTATTCCGTCAATTGTCTTTTGTTTCGGATCCGGTTCGTCAGCAGGAAGCGAGTTCAGCACAGAATTCCGGTATTCCTTGCAATCCATCATAGGATGAGCTGTAAGCAGGACTTTATCTTTTGCAACAAGATCTGCCAGCATATCTTCTGAATTTTCAGGATTGATTCTAAGACAATTTCCATTTATTGCAACTGGCAGAACAATATCAAAAAGACGCAGATAGCTGTCAATTTCACGAAGGCCTTTTTTTGTCTCCGGATGACCAGAGCGATAACGTGTTCCAGATGGAAAAACCAGGACAATCTGACCACGTTTCTTGCAGTCGTCCATTGCACGCATTGCCGCAAGATTGATTGTCCTTGCCTTTTTTTCCTCGGCTTTCTTTTCTTCTTCTGTCTCGTTTGAATTTTCAACTTTATCAAGCGAGCGTGTAGGATAAATCACAACGCGGGTAAAACCTTCTGTCCATATTCTGACAGCCGGACTTGCCTCGTTCAGTTTCATTCCGGCAACCGCAACAATTCTTTCTGAAAAATCTTTTGACCAGTCTTCGCCGTATTCTTTCAAAAGGTAAATTATCGCCGGCAAATCAAGGTTTGTGTAATGCTCCATAAGGATAAGTCCGCGCTTTCCTTCTTTTGTCACAGCATCGTAGAACGCCTTAAAATTTTCAACATTCCCAAGCCCTGAACCCGGAAGAAAATTTTCGCGCAAAATCATTTCCATATATTTTGTCAGATCTTTGTTAGCTTCCTGATAAACATTCGTGTTGTCAATTTTTGCAGGCGCTTTTGAATATTGCATCATCTCCGCGAAATATTTTCCATAAACTGCCTTCAATGTCTGATCCATATTTACTCCATATTTTTTTTAACGTTTTATATAGCTCAAATTCCGAGTTTTTATCCTGAATAGTCAAATTGAATTTATAAAACTCGACATTCGTTCTATCATTCTAACTCTGCAATATTTTACTGTCAATTAATCAATTTTTTTTGTACAATAAAATCATGCAGATTGAACATTTGATTTTTGACATGGACAACACTCTCTACAAAGCCACAAGCGCGATGGACGCAGGAATCACACAAAGGATGATGGAATGCGTGATGGATTTTTTTCATTGCTCGTATGAAGAAGCCGTGGAAATCCGCCAGAAAAAAGTAAGGAATTTCTCCACAACACTAGAGTGGCTCCGCAGCGAAGGTCTTACTGATGTTGAAGGATTTTTCAGGCACGTCCACCCGGAAAACGAGGCAGATGAACTTGATGAAGACCCGGAGTTGCGCCCGTTTCTGCAGTCAATCAGAATTCCAAAGATTATCTGCACAAATGCACCGCGCGAACACGCAGAAAGAGTTTTAAACAAACTGAATGTAAAAGATTTGTTTTCAGAAATTTGTGACATACGGGATTTTAATTTTCTTGGAAAACCTTACGCCTCGGCATTCAAGAAGGCTCTTCAGAAAGCGGGCGGCACAATTGAAAATTCAATTTTTATTGATGATATGGTCAAATACACAGACGGTTGGGAAGCCCTTGGAGGAACAGCAGTTCTGGTCGGGAACAAGAACGGCCATCACCTGAATCCAGAAGCAGCCGCAAAAAACACGGAAAAACCGCTGCATCCGGGAAAAACTCTAAAAATAGAGTCAATTTACAAACTGCCTGAAGCCTTAAAACTGATCCAGGAAGAATCTTGAGCAAAAAAATTATTTTTTCCGCCTGAAAAACGAAACCACCGCGTTCCACAGTTTTTTCAAGAAAAGCACAATTTTACGCCAAAAGCTAGGATTCCTCAGTTTTTCAAGCCGTTTGTAGCCGTCCAGAAGTTCTTCGTTTGTAAATTCCTTGCGCTGGTTGTTTTCCTCAAGCTCCATCTCAAGTTCTTCAACTTCACTAAGATTATTCTGAACCACCGCGTTGATATTCGTCCAGCCAAGTTGCTTTGCCGCCTGAAGTCTGCGCTCGCCGGCAATCAGCTCGTATTTGTTATTGATAGTAATAGGATTCAGAAGCCCATAAGTCCTCAAGCTGTTTTTCAAGGCTTCAAGGTCGCCTAAATCGCGGCGCACACGTTTCTTTATCTTTATATCATTAATATTTACAAGCATCAGCCCTTATTCCATAAGATAATTGTAATCCGGCAGAACTTCCGGCTTTGTATCTTTTTCTGCCGGTTTGCTGCTTCCGCTCTTCTGGTTTAAATTTATATCACCACCATTCAGGAAGTCAAGGTTTAATTGAAGCGGAGAAACATCAAAATCAACAGTTCTGCGCTGACCAGACTGATACATCTCGTTCTTCAGTCGTTCTATGCTGATTGCAGAAGCCCTTGCCGCACGTCCGCCATGAACAGGACAGATTTCCGTTGGTTGTGTGCCTGCAAGGAACCACAAAGTTTTAGTGTGGCTTCCACATTCTGCGGTAGGAATTTTTCCGCTTACAGAACAAACTGTCGCCTGGAAAACACCTTCAGCAGGTTTTGCGAAATCTTTTGCCGGAAGCCCACGGTGAATCTCACGCATATAATCGCCCCATGCAAAGCCTGCAAGAGTTGCGCCGGTAATCTTTAATCCAAGCGACTGCCCCGGTTTATCAAATCCAAACCAGAATGCAGAAGTATTATATGGCGTAAAACCGACTGTCCATGCGTCTGCCCAGTTTTGCGTTGTACCAGTTTTTCCGCCGGCAGCAATTGAATAGCGCTTGCCTTTTTCATCCTTAAAGTCAAATTTCCAGCTCTGTACGCTCAAAGTTCCAGGACCACTTACAGTTTCCTGAAGGATTTTTTCCATTACAAATGCAGTCTGTGGCGAAATAAGCTGGTAAGCCTCGCCTTTTGCCTGCTGAGCCTCTCGGATTTCACGCTCAGGATTAAGAATCACATTTCCGTTCCGGTCCTCAACAGTCCTGATTGCCATAGGAGTAATTTCTTTTCCGCTTGAAGCAATTACAGAAAAAGCCCGTGCCATTTCAACAGGTCTTACTGAACAAACGCCCAGACCGATTGGATAGCCAGGAACGAACGCGCGGCTTGGAAGCTCTTCCTTTGAAATGCCAAGAAGCGAAACGGCGCGGTTGATTGCCGCATCAAAACCGATTCCGTCTAGAACCTTTAAAGAAGGAACATTCATTGAGCGGCACAAAGCGTACCACAAAAGAACATCTCCATCCCACTCGCCCTTAAAATTGAGCGGAATATACGGTTTTCCGTCCGCAGTGTGGAAAACAACCGGCGTATCAGAAATCGGTGTTGCCGGCGTAAATTTCCTTGAATCAATAGCTTCTGTGTAATACAAAGGCTTGAACGTTGAACCAGGCTGAAGGCGTGCCTGAATCGCACGGATGAACTGGTTTTCCTGGTCAAACTTGGAACCGCCAACAAGAGCTGTAATATAACCAGTCGTATTTTCAAGGGAAATCATCGTTCCCTCAATCGTTGTCTTTTCACTTTCTTTTTTAGCAGTCGCATTCGCGCGGTTTATAACACCGACTTTCAAAGTATCAATTCCGGTCATCATCGAAACAACATCAAGAACTGGATTAATTCTGTTTATGTACGCCGCATTCGCAATAACTTCTGAACGCTGCTCGCTGACCTTGATTGGCGGAAGATTGAACATAAGAGAAATCAGCTCCGTCATAGGAATATATGTGCTGAACGCAACGTTGGAACGTGTGCTGTGCTCAAGCTGATAGCGTCGGTTTGCCTCAGGAATGTATCTGTCCATAACTTTTTGAGCCGCAGCCTGATGCTTTAAATTCAATGTTGTGTTTACTGTGAATCCGCTTGTATAAATGCTCTGGGAGCCATAAATAAGATTTCCAAGCTCGCGGCGGACATATTCGCTGAACCACGGAGCTTTATCGTCGCGCATCAGATATGCCGAGGAACTGGTCCTTGTGTAGTCAAAATTGCTCCAGAAATCATCAAAAGAATCCTGCGCCTCTTCCTCGCTTATATAATTCAGCTTGACCATGCTAGTAAGAACATCTTTTTGTCTGTCCATTGCGCGGTTCGGATGATCAAACGGATTATAAAAAGCCGGATTTGAAAGCTGAATAACAAGAATCGCAGCCTCCGCCGGAGTAATTTCTTCCGCAGAATGTCCGAAATAATATTTCGAGGCCGCATTAACGCCGTAAGTGCCACCGCCAAAATAAATTTTGTTCAGGTAAAGCTCAAGGATTTCATTTTTAGAATATCGACGCTCCATCTGGATTGCCCACCAAAGCTCCTTGATTTTTCGCATTATGGACATTTCCGCGCGGTCGCAATAAAGAGTTCCGGCAATCTGCTGAGTCAAAGTTGAACCACCACCAAGAGAACGCCCTGTAAACTGCCCGACAACGGCACGAAGAATCGCCTTGAAGCTAAATCCGTGATGTTTGTAGAAAATCCTGTCCTCTCGTGTCAAAAGTGCGTCTATCATGTGCGGCGGCAATTTGTTCAGGCTGATGATTTCGCGTTTTTCATCAGAAGAAAATTCTGTTATAAGCTCGCCGTTTATATCCAGAAGCTTAGTTGGAAGCGCCGTGTCAAACGAAGAAATATATTCAGAGTTCTCAATGTTTTTGGTTTCTGCAAGACCGTAACCTAAAAGACAGCCTATAAATATTGAAGCAAAAAATAAAATGCCCACCCAAAAATAAGTAGACTTGCGGATTGTTGTCATTCTTATATTGTAAAAAAATAGATTTATTTCGTCAATTCAACTTCAAAGGCAGACCGATTCATTGCACAAAATGTCTGCACTTCAGCAAAAAAAAGGCTCGGTACAGAACCGAGCCATGCCCATCAGGCAACCGGGGGAACATGGGTGGGAGGGGAAAATGTCCCCCGGTAATTATATTATCGCCCGTATTTTCAAATTTCTTGAACATTTTTTTTCTGAAATCCATAAATTTCTTTGATTTATCAAAATATCGAGTTTTATAAATTCAATATAGAAATTGAATCAGTTCCAGAACAAGCTCGACATTTGAGTTAATTTTTTATTCTTCAGAGATTTCAAGGTCAACGGCAAGGTTCACAGAATAAGTTTTTCCTTTCTCAATTGAAAGAGAACGAACAATCTCATAGCTTCCAAGCTGGCATTTCACAATATGCTCGCCTTCAGAAACCACAAATTCAGTTCCAAAAGATTCAACTTTTTTATCATCTATAAAGACATCTGAATTTTCCGGCGCAGTAACCGTCAAGGTCGGTGCAAGGCTTTTCAGGGCAACTTGAATTTCGGAAGTTTTTGCCTGCTCAATGTAGACAGTCCGCACTTCGTTCCTGAATTCCTCAGACTGAATATTTATGTTGTGCTTTCCTGCCTCAAGAAGAATTTTTCCATTTAAAAGCACATGCGGCTCGTCATCAACAAAAAGCTCATAATTTGCGGCCTGTCCGCCAGGCGCAGAAACATCCAGTTTCAAAGTTCCTTTGTTCATAAGCACAGGCTTTACAAAAACATTCAGTTTTGCCTCGTAAGTTTCATCTGGAACACCTTTCATCGCAGGCTGAAAACGGATAAATGTGTAGCCACTGGAAACATCCGGAACCGCGTCAATTTTTGCAATATAACCATTGTTTTTTATGGAATTCTGGTTTTTCAGCGGAACCTGAACAATCCAGTTCGGCCTGGCAGGAAGCGGAGTCACAAAAATCCGTGTGCCAGAATAATCTATGGAAGAAACATTTGGCTTTGGCTTGATTCCATCATAAACAGAAAATGCAACTGAATCGCGCCAGTCCGCAACAATCTGCGGAATTTTTATTTTAAGCTCAAAACCTTCAAGATATGTCATATCGGCCGGCATAAAAACCGCAAGACTATCGTTTATTCCAAGGACAGCGTTCTGCTCCTCAACAGAATCACCCGGCAGCGAGACAGAGCAGACTTTCCTTACACGAAAAGTTTCAGCCCAACAAAAAACGCCAGAAATCAGCAGAAAAGAAAAAATTAAAAGTTTTGCAAAAGACTTGACCATACAAAAACCTTAATATCGGATAAAATCAGCCGGATCAGCCGCAACGCCGTTCAGCCTGACTTCAAAATGTAAATGCGGACCAGTCACAGCTCCAGTTTCTCCAGAAAGCCCAATCACTTCGCCAACGCGCACAATCTCACCTTTTTTTACATCAACCCGAGAAAGGTGGGCATAAACACTCGAAAGCCCGCCTTCATGAGAAAGCACAATATAATTACCGAACACTGCATCCATTTTTGCAACAAATGCAACCGTTCCGCTTTTACAGGCATAAACAGGAGTTCCAGCCGCAGCCGCAAAATCTATTCCGTTATGGGATTTCCATCTTTTATACACAGGACTGTTTCTAAAACCAAATCCGGAAGTGACCCGGACATTATCCAGTGGCGCACGCATAGATGCATCAAGAAAAAAAGCACGCTGCGCAGGTGTAAATCTTTTTCCATAAAGAAAATAAAATTTTTTATCATTTAAATAATAACATATTTTTTTTGAATTTTCCACAAAAGACTTGTATTCAGAAGAAATTAAAATTTCCACAAATGAAACCGGATTTTGCCGCACAAAAATGCCCTTTACAGTAGGCAGAACGATTTTTTTTCCGGAGATTTTCTCTGAGATTCCGCAAAGGGAATTCAAGGTAACCAAAGTGTCGTACGGAATTCCTGAATCCGCACAGACAGAAAAAATATCTTCAGATTTTCTGGGAATATAAACATAGAATTCCTCAACAGGTGGCTCAGTGCTCAGTTCATTCGCGAAAATCTTTTCATTATGGGAAATAGTTTCCTCAAACTGGCAGAAAATCACATCAGAACGGGAAAGTTTGTGGATTTCAGGAAGTTTTTCAACATCAATCTTGATTTTTTGGACAGGATTTTCTTCCGCAACAAAAAAAGATGCACAAAAAAACTGAAAAACCACAAAAAAAATCAGCGGAAAAAACTTATGGTTCATTCTTTTTTCTTAGGATTTTTCTGACAATACAAAAAACTGCAACGGCAAAAATAACAGAAAGCACAAAAAACGTATAAATTCTTGGAGCCGAAACCGCAAATTTCCACAGAGGAAAAACAACCGCAAATCCCACGGCAAGACAAAAAGCAATCAAACCTAGAATCTTAAGGATATTCAGGAAAAATTCTTTTATTTTCAATGCTACGTTTGACATAAGTTTATTTTAAAACAAAAGACAGGTTTCTGCACTCAAAAACCTGTCTTTTCAGCAAAAAAATTACTCTGAAATTGCTTCAGCCGGGCAAGTAGAAGCACAAGAACCACAGCTGATGCATTTGTCAGCATCAATTGCTCTTTTATCATTTACTTCTGAAATTGCTCCAACCGGACAATCAGGTTCGCATGCGCCACAATTAACGCATTTATCTGAATCAACTTTGTAAGCCATAGTCGTTCTCCTTACAGCTAAAATGAAATTAGAAAAATATTACTCTACGAAAAATGAATTTTCAACAAATGGAAGTTCGCATTGGCTAACTAATGTGAATATCAAGTTTTTTCTGAAAAAATAAATTGAATAAGCGGGAAGAAAAAGGAAGCGGCAACCGAGTCATTCGGTGCTATGGCAAGCAATTTTGATGATAGACATTTTTTGCCACATCATTCAGAATATAAAAGTAATGAAAAAAGAAACACTTGCAAAATTAATTGATCACACACAGCTTGCACAGACCGCCGGAATAAGAGAAATAATCCGGCTTTGTGCGGAAGCAAAAAACTATAATTTCAAGTCGGTATGCGTAAATCCAGTTTATGTGCCAACCTGCAAAAATGAGCTGGAAAAATCTGAAGTAAAAATCTGCACAGTAATTGGCTTTCCGCTCGGCGCAACTTCCACTCAGGACAAGGCCGCGGAAACTGTACAGGCAATAACCAACGGTGCTGATGAAATCGATATGGTCATAAACATTGGAGCCGCATTGGAATGTCGTTTCAGCTCAATCGAAATGGACATTGCAGAAGTTGTTCAAGTTGCAAAAAACACCGGCAAAAAACTTGGAAAATCAATTGTTGTGAAAGTCATACTTGAGACATGTTTTCTTTCAGATGAGACAATTGTAACCTGCTGCCAATGCGCTGTTCGTGCCGGTGCGGATTTTATAAAAACTTCAACAGGATTTGCGACTCCAAAAGATTCGGCAGGAAACATTCTTCCGAACGGAGCTTCTGCCCATCACATTGAGATAATGAGAAAAACTGTAGGAAAAGATTTTGGCGTAAAAGCTTCCGGAGGAATAAGGAGCGCAAAAAAAACCGTGGAAATGATTGCCGCAGGCGCAAACAGGATAGGAACTTCCAGCGGAATCCAAATCATAGAAAACTGGGATGAATCAGTGAAGATCCCAGGCTGGGACGACTAAGCTTAAAGCGATGCGCCTTTCACCTTGAACCAGAAAAGCTGATTTTCCTTCATCGCGCAGTCAATCTTATTTTCCTGGTAAAGATAATAAAGATACGCGCGGATTGTGCTTCCAATCAAAAGATATTGCGGAGTCCGAAGCTTTATGTCGTTCATGTCGGCAACCGATTTCATCAGCTCGGAAAAAGTAAGCCGTTTTTCATCTTTTAAGGCGCGCAAAATACAATACTCCGTGGAAAGAATCGCAATATTGTTCATCTCGACAGTTTCCTGGATTCTGCAGACCGGATCACCGTGACAAGGAATGTACCAGTCAAAATTTGTTTCGTTCAGTTTTTCCAAAGTCTTTTTGAACGCGCCCAAATCAACAAGATAAGAAATCCAGTATTTCAACACATGCATTCTGCCAAAAACCGCATCTCCGGGAAAAAACACAGTCTCACCCTTTTTGCTCGTAAAAAGAATTCCAAGCATATTCAGATAATGCCCCGGAAGACTGATGAAATTTATTTTTCCGCCACCACGAAGTTTTATCTCAGAATTTTCATCAATAAATTTGTCTGCCCTAGATGGTTTTGCAACATAATAACTGGACTGAAGATGAGGCAACGGCATTGAGCCGCAAGTAATAATCGACTGAAGAAGACTGCATTCAAGCCCGGCCGCCTCGATTCGGCTGCACCAAACCTGACACCCAGTCTTTTGAACAAAAAAATTATTTCCGCCGCAATGATCCGCATGAGAATGTGTGTTTATTATAGCAACAAGATTGAAACCACCATTTTCCATCGGGAAAAGTTCCGTCAGCTCTCCAAAAATGCGCTCAGCATCCTCTGAATCTCCGCCAGAATCAACAAGATAAATATCTTTTGCCTTTGAGCCACGTTTTCCATTAACCGCAATCACACCAACGTTTGTTGCACCCGGAATATAGAAAACGTCACCCGCAATTTTTTTTACAGTCATTAAAGGTCAAGCTTCTGACGCATGATTTTTTTTGCTTTTTCCTCGTCATTAACCATAAGAATTGGCTGACCAGTAGCATCCAACGCATCGCGCCACAAAGCTCCTTCCGGATCAACAAAGTTTCTGCTTGCAATAGCCATTTCTGTAGGAATATAGACAAATTTGTCATGGACAAGACCGACAACAATCTTTGTCTTTCCTGCCATTGCCGCGTGAACAGCGTTATTTCCAAGGCGCTCACAATAAACAGAGTCAGAAGCGATTGTAACCGCGGAACGAATCTGGTAGCTAGGATCGCAATATTTTAAGTCAACAGGAATATTCTTCTTTGTAAAGTAAGCCTTGATTGCATCGCGGAGATAAATTCCAATATCAGCGAGCTTCTTGTTTCCAGAAGCATCAGTCTCATCATTTGAAGCAAAAAGTTCCTGACCTGCACCTTCCGCAACTACAACAACCGCATGCTTATGTTCCATAAGTCGTTTTTCAAGGTTTGCAAGGAAGCCGTTAGGACCTTCCATGTCAAAAGGAATTTCTGGAATAAGGCAGAAATTTGTCTCATGCGAGGCAAGAGCCGCATAAGTCGCGATAAATCCAGACTCACGTCCCATAAGTTTTACAAGCGCAATACAGTTCGGCTGAGAGCGGGCTTCCATGTGCATAGAAGCAATCGCTTCTTTTGCCTGCTGAACAGCTGTCTCAAAACCGAATGAATGATCAATAAGAAGGAAATCGTTATCAACAGTCTTTGGAATTCCAACAACCGCACATTCAAGACCGCGCTTCTGGATTTCTTCAGCCATCGCCAAAGCTCCATGCTGAGTTCCATCACCGCCAATAACAAACATCATATTAATGCCAAGACGGGCAATTGTATCAACGCCGTCAGTAGGAATTCTGTTTCCACCGCCACGGCTTGTTCCGATAAAAGAACCGCCAATCTTATGGATTTCGTCAACAACATCAGGATTCAACTGAATCGGCTCAAGGTTTGAGTCTTCAAAAAGTCCGCGGTAACCGTAACGGAAACCAACAATGTCACGGACACCGTACCTGTTCCACAAGCAGCGGACTACAGCGCGTATAACATCGTTCAATCCCGGGCAAAGACCACCGCAAGTACAGATTCCGGCTTTTACTTTTTTAGGGTCAAAATATATTTTTTCACGAGGACCGGCTTTCTGCAAAAGATTTGTTTTATCAACCGAGTTTGGCTCGTCCTTGCTGAAAACATTGATTCTATTTCTTACAAAAGAATCATCCCGAACATAATTCGCACATGCGCCGCCTACAACTGTTGACAACTGAATAGGTGAATTAAATTTACAAGGACCTAGCTGTTCAACTGTAAAATCGTAATCTTTTGCCTGACTCATTTTTGCTCCTAAACAACGCTGCAACATAAAACACAACGTTAAAAAAACTTCGCTCTATCTAAATAAAGATATACAGAATCAACATTTTTTTCAATCATTTTCTTGACCCAATTTGCTTATGGCTTTATTTTTTATAGTAGGAAATTTGAATTTTTTTCACAAAAGAAATAAAAGCGTAGGCAGAGTTCGTGATTTGTGAAGATTTTGGTCGATTGAAATAATTAAAGTGCGTAGCACCCAAAGTCTTACAAGCGAAGCGCGAGACCAACCATCTGGAGCAAATTACGAATCTGCCGAAAGCGATTATTCAGATTTATCAAAAAAAATTAAAATTTCCTGATATAAAAAATTCACCAAATGGAGAAATCTATGAAAATCACAAAAATTTTGGCTTCTGTTTTTGCGGGAATCGCGCTTATGGCGGGTGTTTCTTCCTGCAACATATACAATAATCTGGTTGAGCTGGACGAGCAGGTTTCGGCTCAATGGGCGCAGGTTGAAAACCAGTACCAGCGAAGATATGACTTGATTCCGAATCTTGTTTCAACGGTAAAAGGTGCGGCAAGCCATGAGACAGAACTTTATTCGCAGGTTGCAGAGGCGCGTGCAAAAGCTGGCGGAGTAATAAAAGTTGACTCAAGCATTCTTGAAGATGAAGAAAAATTCGCGGAATTCCAGAAAGTACAGGATTCATTGGGCGGAGCTTTGCAGAGACTTCTTTCTGTAACAGAAAATTACCCGGAACTAAAGACAAACCAGAATTTTCTAGCCCTGCAGGATGAGCTTGAAGGAACTGAAAACCGGATTTCCACAGAAAGAAAAAGATACAACGACCTTGCACAGAAATACAATTCCGCAATCAGAAAATGGCCAGGAGTTGTAATCGCAGGAAAAATGGGCTTTAAGGCAAAATCTTATTTTACAGCGGCAACACAGGCAGCCACAGCACCAGCAGTTCAGTTCTAAAAAAAACAAAGTCCGGCAAAAACCAAAAATTCAGGGGCAGAAATGACAAAAAAATATCTTTTGAAAAAAATAAAGCTTTCAGATTCTGACATGGCAGAAATCAAGAATGCGGTAAAAAAAGCTGAGTCAAAGACAAGCGGCGAAATTGCGCTGGCTTTGACCACCGAAAGCGAGCATTACTCTTTCTGGGAACTCCTGGCTTCAACTTACCTTGCGGCTTTTGTATTTATCATTCTGCTTCCGTTTGCCTCAAAAATCTCGACTCTGTACGATAAATTTTTCTGGGGCTGTCCAATTTGGCTTCTTCCGGCATTTTATGGAATCGCAACGCTGGCAACAATCGTCTTTGGTTTTTATTTTGCGAACATTCCGGCGATTGACAGAATAATAATTCCAAAAAACATAAAAAATCAGGCTGTGACAAACCGCGCGTTCAGACATTTTGCCCAAAGCGGTGTTTACGAGACAAAAGAACATTCTGGAATTCTGATTTTTGTCTCTTATCTTGAAAGACAAGTCCGCATTGTGGCGGATTCTGGAATCGCGCAAAAAATTCCACAGGATTTATGGAATATAATTGCGGACGACCTTGCGCTTGGAATCAAATCTGGAAAAACAAAAGAAGGATTTATTGCCGCCGTGGAAAAATGCGGCGAGCTTCTTGCTGAGAAATTTCCGGCAGAAAAAGCAAACCTGAATGAACTGCCAGATGGTCTTGCAATCCTGGAGGACTAAAATGAAAAAACTGAACTTTAAGCGGAATTTTCTTTTTGTTGCGGTCGCGGCGTTTTTTGCATTCAATTCGTTTGCGGCAAAAATTCCGGCTCTTACAGGAAGAATAGTTGATAATGCGAACATAATCACTAGAAAAGATAAAGAAGAAATAAATTCTTATCTTGAAAACCTTGAAAATTCAACAGGTGCGCAAGTTGCGGTTCTTACAGTAAATTCTCTGGACGGTGCTCCTATTGAAGATTTTTCAATGAAAGTCGCAGAAAACTGGCAGCTCGGCCAAAAAGACAAAGACAATGGTGCGCTTATTGTGGTTGCTCTAAATGAACACAAAGCCAGAATCGAAGTCGGCTACGGACTCGAAGGCACTTTGACCGACACAAAATGCGGCTTGATTCTGCGGAATGTTATAATCCCGGAATTCAGAGACGGCGATTATTCTGAAGGAATCCTAAAAGGCGTAAAAAACATCGCAGGACTTATTTCCGACAACGAGGAGCTCGTATCAAAAAGCGTCCTGAAAGAATCCGACAACGACAATTCATACATGGGAATTTTATACGGATTTCTGTGGGTCTTTGGCTGGTTCATCCTGTTTTCATGCATCGCAAGCGGAAGAAACAATCACTTCCTGCCGTGGATTATCTTTACAAGCGCATACAGAAACGCTCACCGTGGCAGTTCAGGCAGAAGTGGCTCAATGAACAATTTTTACAGCGGCAGCCACAACTCATTTGGTGGCGGAGGAAGCCACTTTAGCGGAGGCGGCGGACATTTTGGCGGTGGAGGAGCCTCCGGCGGGTGGTAAAAAAGAAAACTCAACAAGCCAATATTGCTTATTGAGAAAACAAAACCATTTGTTTATAATAAAAGAAATGATTCAGCAAATAAAATATATTAATTTAAGAAAAATACTGATTTTATCAGTTATAACAATTTATGCTGTTTCTTTTATATCTGCAAAATCAAAAAATAAAAATACAGAATCTTTTCCAATTTGGATAACAGATGAAGGAAAAAAATCGCTTTTCCCAAAAGATGAATATTTATCAGCATCAGCATTCGGTTCATCAGACACAGAAGCAAAAGCAAAAGCGGCTGCTGAAATAAGTGAAAATATAAAAACTATCATAAAAACAAATTTATCTTCAGAATATTTTGCAATTGAAAAAAATGAGAATATATATTCCAATAAAAAAATTCGACAAAACATCATGTCTTCTTCAGAGAATACAATTTACCAGCTTGAATACACAACTCCTTATTATTATCCAGATTATGGAATGTATATTTGTGTCGCATATATTAACCGAGAAAAAGCATTTGATACCGTTCAACCAAAACTAGATAAAGTTCAGCAGATTTTTCCTACAACTTACAAAAATGCGATTTCTTTAAATGACAACTTAAAAAAAATAATTGCCATTCAAAAAGCTCAAAAAATATTGAATGATTTCTATGATGCTTATGACTTTGCAATTGCAGTTGCTCCAGAAAAAGCAAAGTCATATTCAGAGCTTGATATTCTTGCAACAGAATCTTTTTCAAAACTTGATAAACTGAAATCAAAAATAAAAATTTATATCAATGTTATTGGCGATATTAATAATCAAATTTTTGACAAAATTTCAGCTTGTCTTTCAAAAGAAAATTTCACAATCACAAATTACAATGATAGTAGTTACGAAGCTAAAGCCACAGTTAACATAAAAACGACAAAAACCCCATCAACTTATCAGGCAATTCCATCCATAATAATAGATTTTTTTTCTGATGATGATGCTATATATTCATATTCAAAACAATTAGATAAAGTCTCTGGATTTGACGAAGAAACAGTCTACCGACGTTCTTACATGAATTTGTGCAATGCTATTGAAAATGATTTTTTTAAATAAATAAAATATGGAGGCATGATAAAAAAGTAAACGAACAAGCGGTATTGTGATACGCTGAAGT
>OQVN01000420.1_pt1 | contig 16266 bp, 18 predicted proteins | sample 1691621 | NCBI WGS metagenome assembly OQVN01 (sample SAMN03418278, study PRJEB22391) | human gut metagenome | biome: human-gut; feature: organic feature; material: feces | host: Homo sapiens | place: Tanzania | collected 2013-01 | reverse complement strand
GAAGGATCAGTTGGTCGACAATTTTATCTATGCGTCGGTATCGCCGACCTACCTCGCGGGCGTGATCGACACGCTTTGAAAGGAGTGGTTATATTGCAGGTCGTTATACAGAAAATTCCTGAGAATTTGCAGGAATTTGAAACACTCGCCGCCAAAGGGCGGCAGCCGGAGCACATATGCGCGCTGTTCCTGTGTGCGCTGGCACTGTTTGACAGGGATAAAGATGCTGGCACTGCCGCAATGGATCTTCTGCGCGGCCCTAAGCCAATGTCGCCGTATGACTGCCAGTTCCTGCGCGACCGGCTGCGCGGCAAAGCCTATCTGCCGCTTGCGTATTTTGAAGGCGCGACGCCGGAAAACGGCTATCAGCCGCGCACACCATACCGGCTTAACGTGCTGGCAGACCCCAGACCGCAGGATATCGAGCCGGGGTATCTGCGCGTGTTCCTTAAAACGGCGGGTGCGGATTCGCCGCGGCCTATGAAGCTGCGGCAGAAGGCCTCTACCGGCGAATGGTTCCTATGGGAATACTCCAGCATTCTCAGCGGCATCCGTATCCCTGCGGCGGAAGACCCGTGGGCATAGTAAACAGAGAAAGGGAGAACAGACAATGGGACTCATTAAAGCAGCATTGGGCGCGGCTGGCGGTGTGATGGCCGATCAGTGGAAGGAGTATTTTTACTGTGAATCCATTCCGGAGAACGTGATGGCGGTCAAGGGTCTGCACCGCGTTTCCGGGCGCAGCAGCAACTACAAGGGCAGCGAGAACATCATTTCCAACGGCTCGGTCATCGCGGTGGCTGACGGCCAGTGCATGATCATCGTCGATCAGGGCAAGGTCACAGAGCTTTGCGCGGAGCCCGGCGAGTTTGTCTACGATTCCTCGACCGAGCCGTCGATCTTCTCCGGTGAGTTGGGAACCAGTATCCTCGACACGTTCAAGAACATCGGAAAGCGCTTCACCTTCGGCGGCGAGCCGCCCAAGGATCAGCGCGTGTACTATTTTAATACCAAGGAGCTCATCGGCAACAAATACGGCACGCCGTCGCCGGTCCCCTTCCGCGTCGTTGACCAGCGGGCAGGCATTGACATCGACATTGCCATCCGCTGCTTCGGTGAATACAGCTACCGCATCTGCGACCCGATTTTGTTCTACACGAACGTGTGCGGCAACGTCGGCGAAGATTATACCCGCGACCGGCTGGACGGGCAGCTCAAAACTGAGCTTCTGACTGCGCTTCAGCCTGCATTTGCCAAGATTTCCGACATGGGCATCCGCTATTCCGCACTCCCCGGCCATACGATGGAGCTGGCGGACGCGCTGAATGAAGTGCTGTCTGGCAAGTGGCGTAATCTGCGCGGCATCGAGATCGTCTCCCTCGGCGTGTCCGGCGTCAAAGCCAGCGAAGAAGACGAGCAGATGATCAAGGAGCTGCAGCGCAACGCAGCGTTCATGGATCCGACGAGAGCGGCGGCGCACCTCGTTGGCGCACAGGCTTCTGCGATGCAATCTGCGGCGGCCAATCAGGGCGCGGGTCCTGCAATGGCGTTCATGGGCATGAACATGGCGGGCCAGATGGGCGGGATGAACGCACAGAATCTCTATCAGATGGGCGCGCAGCAGCAAGCACAGCAGCCCGCTCCCGCAGCACCGGCAGCGCCCGCGAACGGTTGGACGTGCATCTGCGGACAAAGCGGTATCACCGGCAATTTCTGCCCGAACTGCGGCAGCAAAAAGCCGGAGCCGAAGCCACGTCAGATCCCCGTCGTCAAACGGATCGTGCGTTCACGGCGGCACCTACCGGATGGACGTGTGCCTGCGGGCAGACGGGTATCACCGGCAATTTCTGCCCGAACTGCGGCAGCAAAAAGCCGGCGGCAGGAAGCTGGAAATGCCCGCAGTGCGGCGCGACGGCAACCGGAAAGTTCTGCCCCGAATGCGGCACAAAAAAGCCAGAAGTACAGGCAGACGGCTGGACGTGCAGCTGCGGTGCGGTGAATAAGGGCAAGTTCTGCGCCGAGTGCGGCAAACCGAAGCCGGCCGGTGTTCCGCAGTACAAGTGCGACAAATGCGGCTGGGAGCCGGCTGATCCGGCGCATCCGCCGAAGTTCTGCCCCGAATGCGGCGATCCGTTTGACGACGGCGATTTGAAGTGAGAAAAGCACTGAAAATTGCTCTGATTGTCGTGCTGGTGATTGCAGGTATCACACTGGCAGGCGTTTTGCTGTACAGGTTTTTTATCGGAAGCCGGATTCAAGATGGAGGCAGAATGGAGAATCCGGATGCATACAGAGCAGGCAAGGAACTGGTGGAATTTGAGTGGCGGCAGAACCACAGGAATTTCTACAGCTGCTTTTCACTGAAATTTCACCAGGAGGACGATATGCCTCTGCTGACCGGCTGGTTTCCGAGCCAGTCCGGCAGTGATGAGGTAAGAAAAAGCAGGACAGATGCGTTTTCCAACCCAATTCCATGGCAGCTAACGTGGCTACAGTGGTTTGCGCTTCAGAATATGCTGGCAGAGTCGGATCTTCCGGCGTACAGAAAACCGTCTTCTGACAGCTATGATGAAGTTGACAGCGAGATCCGGATCGTTTGGCGCACCGATGACGGGGATGAGGCCCAAACGCTCAGCGGCAGCCATGCGGAGGCACTGGAGGCCTTGGTTCTGGGTATTGCCGAGGAAGCGTATGCTGCATCCACGCTTGAAACAGAGCAGCGTGAGGTGCGCGAAACAGCAGAGTTGGTCGGAATCTACTGGGAGCAAACCGCCTCGTCTGCGCGTGACTGCTTCAGCTTCCTTCTCGATGAGCGGACGCTGCCATCCCGAGCGGAGAAGCAGATGCTTTTCTCCTACCGGTATCAGGATGGCGACGGTAAGCCTATTTTCAGGCAGAACATCGCCGTCGAGCCGGAGAAGGCGCAGGCGTATTTCAGCAGCATCGGACAAGAGCTTCGCGCGCTGGAGCTTCCGGTTTCCCCCGGCGTCTGCCCGGATGGTGTTGCGGACAGCTGCATTGCCGCGACATGGCAGGACGGCGGCGAGGTTTTCACAAACAACTACTGCGGCGAGAGCGCACAGAGCATCTTTACCCTCCTGGTAGCGTTTGCCGAGGAAACAGAGGCCGGGATTTTCTCAAGACCTGCGCCGGACGGCGGATGGAAATGTCCGGAGTGCGGGATGCCGAATGGCAGTAGCGTATTTTGCGCAGAGTGCGGAGCCAGACGCCCTGCGGAATAATAAAAACAAACAACAACAAGGAGACGAGGAGGAATTATTATGAATGGACACAAGTTTTTGAAGGTCACCGGCATTCTGATGATCATTGCCGCTGTATTCTCCATCATTGCGGGTGTGCTTGTCGGTGGACTGGGTGCGCTGGCGGCAGGACTCGGCGCAGCATCTGGTCTGACATTTGCCTACTGGGCAGCGCTGTTTCTGACACTGATCGGAGGGATTTGCCAGCTGATCGCCGGAATCAAAGGCGTCAAGCACAGCAAGCGCAGCGAAAAAGCAGGCGGGCTCATCGTATGGGGCGCAATCGTGGCTGTATTCAGCGTCTTGAGCATCGTGATGAATCTGGTCAACGGCGGCGAGTTTAACGTCACAAGCGTTCTGACGGGCGTGGCCGTTCCGGCCTTGTACATCTACGGCGCGGTGCTCAATTCCAAGGCAGATGCACAGTACGCCGCATAATTTGAGAAGCAGATACAAAGGAGATTGGTACATATATGGGACTGTTCGATAAGAAATATTGCGATATTTGCGGAGAAAAGATCGGCTTACTTGGCAACCGCAAGCTGGAAAACGGGAATCTCTGCAAAAACTGTGCCAAAAAGCTCTCGCCGTGGTTCTCTGACCGGCGCAGCAGCACCGTCGAGGAGATCAAGGCGCAGCTTGCCTACCGTGAGGAAAACCGGCAGAAGGTTGCGGCGTTCCACACCACCCGGACGCTCGGCACGAACACCAAGGTGCTTCTGGACGAGGACGCGGGAAAGTTTATGGTAACAAGAGCAAGAGATCTGCAGGAGGCCAACCCGGATGTTCTGGACTTTGCAGACGTGACCGGCTGCAATCTTGATATTGACGAGAGCCGTTCGGAACTCAAGCGCGAGGATAAGGACGGCAAGGAGGTCAGCTACAATCCGCCGCGCTATGAATACTCCTATGATTTCTACATCACCATATTCGTCAACAACCCCTACTTCAACGAAATGCGCTTTCAGGTCAACTCCAGCTCTATAGACATTACGCCGCCCTCGGCACGCCCGGGCATGCCGGCAAGATGCAACCCTGAAACCAACGTCGAGTACCGCAACTGCAAAAAGCTCGGCGAGGAGATCCGTCAGGCACTGACGCAGGTACGAAAAGATGTGCGTGAGAAGATCGAGCAGGCAGCCGCACCCAAAGCGGCAGTTACCTGCCCCTACTGCGGCGCAACCACCACGCCGGATGCAAGCGGCTGCTGTGAATACTGCGGCGGCGCGGTGAACGGCTGAACCATCCATCAAACGACGATTTAGAAAGAAGGACTTAAAAATGAGAAAGTATGTAGCATTACTCCTGATTACAGCTGCACTCCTGACGCTTGCCGCCTGCGGCAGTAAGGATGCGCTGGCCGGAACATGGTCTGCTGATCTCGGAGATGACGGTGTGATCACATGGACGTTCAACGGAAAAGGCAAATGCACCATGGAGAATGCGTACATGAAGCAGAATGGCACCTATACCATTGACGGCGACCAGCTTACGGTGACGCTGGAGGCTTGGAGCGAACCGTCTACTTACACGTTCTCCGTGGATGGCAGCAGCCTTACCATGAATGAGAACTCCGGCTACGGCATCAGCGGCACTTTTACGAAAAAATAAACCGCATAGAAGCACAATACGTATCAGCCACCCACCGGACTTTAGAAAGGAGAAAACATTATGGATAACCTTACCGGCAGCATGAAAGACGTCGCATTTGCGACCAGTCCCCGTGAATTTGATCTTTCCTATTCCACCACACTCGAGGAGATCATGGAGAAGCTCAATGCCCGCAGGGCAGCGTTCCAGATGCCGTTCCAGATCAAGGGCGGCATTCCCGGGCAACGCATCTCGTTCGAGAAAGAACCGAATGTGGACGTTGGCCTCTGGCTTTTCCTCAAGGACGGCACACACATCCGGATCCAGCCGGTCATTACGGAGGCCAAGATGTCGGTTGGCGGTATGCGCGTTGATAAGAACAGTGCGCTGCGCAAGGGACTCAAGGGCGCGACGGTAGGCCTTGCAACGGAGCGCGGCAGCTATATCGACACCGTGACTGAAACCGTGAAGAAGATTTTGAACGGTGAGGAAGTAGAGGACTATGTCGCGCCGGAGGTTCCGGTCGAAACGAAGGACTGGCTGACAACGTTCCTGCTCTGCCTCTTCTGTGGTGGGCTTGGCGTCCACCGCTACTATGTCGGCAAGATCGGCACGGGTATTCTCTATACGCTGACGGCCGGTCTGTTCGGTATCGGGTACCTTGTCGACTTTATCAAGATTCTCTGCGGCAAGTTTACCGACAATAACGGGAATCTTATCCAGCGCGAAAAGAAATAAGAAAAGCAAAATGTCTCAGGTATGCATTGCTGTTTTTTTTGCCGGAATGATATGTTATTTTCTGTTGATCGGCAGATTTGTGCATCCCTGAAGGATATTGGGAGGGAATTATGAAACAGACGAAGACCAAGCTTCTATGCCTGCTTCTTGCAGTGCTGATGCTGCTCAGCCTCACCGCCTGCGGCAAAGATAAGGCGAAAGACTCCAATCTGATCAAGCTCGGTGACTATGAGCTGCTCTACAAGGGCGCGTGCATCATGGAAGATTCGGACGGAAATGACGCAATCGTTCTGACACTGGACTTCACAAACAACGGCAAGGAGAATGCGTCGTATCTTTGGAGCGTCGATGAAACGCTCATGCAAAATGGCGTAGAACTGGAAACAGCAACTGTCTTTACCGACTACGACACCTTTGAAACCGTGATAGAAGGCCAGTTTGCAGATGTCGCTCCGGGCGCAACACTGGAAGTTCGGACAGCATATCTGCTTCAGGACACGACCAGTCCAGTCGAGGCAACCTTCGAGCAGTTCCTCGGCAAGAAAAGCGGCAAGATCACCATCGACCCATCCTCACTTAATCGTGAGACTCCCGCAGCTGATACGACCGGCGGTGAACCGCCCGTTGACAGCACGCTGACCTCCGATCCAGCCGAGACTGGCGATGCACTGCTCGACTGGTGGAACGGCGAATGGTACGGCTGGTGGAAGATGAGCGGCTGTTATGGCTACTACGAGAGCATGGAGGGAAAATGGTGGGATGTCTGCGGCGTCATTGACATCGGCACGGACTACACTGGCACGATCACGCTTTGGGACGAGGACTACACAAGGTCCGAACCCATGGCTTCCGCGCAGGTCAGTCTGAGCGAAGCCGGAACCGGCGAGCACGGCACGGTGATGTCCGAGGGCGGCTGGTTCACAAACGTGGCCCTGGAGCATGCCGACTGGATCGTTGACCCCGCGCTGTTGGACTATGACGACATGATCTGGATCAGCGGCGACTATGAAGATGGCGATGACGAGTTCCACTACGACATCTATCTGCGCCCGTGGGGACTCTACTGGGATGACATGGAGGAAGATACATATCCCTACCGCTATACCAACTGGTATCTGCCTCTGATTGACGCAGGCAAGTCCATGCCGGATGCCATCGGAGAAGACGCTCCGGAAGGAGTTGTTCCGACGGAAGGCGCTCCGCTCACTCCGACGGACGCGATGGCCTCCGGCGGCGACGGCATCGTGACGGAGGAGCAGGTGCAGAAGGGCTACGTCTGGATGAACGAGGTCAACAAGAATATTTTCGATGCAACTTACGATGATATTGTTGCTTACTTCGGCGTGGAAGGTCAGTTCGTCAAGGAAGAGTACAGCGACCACATGAAGGCAAACTACCGCTACTACAAATGGATCTCTGAGGACGACGACTCCCATTTCATCTACGTCAATTTTAAGGAAAACGAGTCGGGCGTTTATACGGTGAGTGCGTACAACACCAGCGGCTTCTCCGGCACAGAAGCCATAGAAAAGTATCTGGACATCGTGAAGGCCGAGGCCGCCGAGGCGAACAAGGCAGCGTCTGCAAACGCCGAGATGAAGGACTTCTCCGTGGAAATCGCCCAGTTTGCAAAAGACGATGTGAAGGTCAAGATCATGACGAAGATCCCGGTATCCGGCTGGTCGTTCGATGATAGGGGGCGCTGCCTGGTGGAAAACGACGATCCCACAGCCTTCGGCGCAGGCGCCATCAGATTCGAGGTAAGAACCAATGTGGAGGACTTCGACTACTACAAGGACGACTTTGAAAACTATCAGGACATCGACGATCGCGTGATCGGCGGCATCACCTTCAAAGGCCGCACCTACAAGCACATCGGCTACAATTGGATCCAGTATGTCGCGCAGATCGACGACGGCCGCGCACTGTCCATCGGACTGACGAAATTGGACTGCGTCCCGGGAACGATGCCCGACATCATTCTCAACAACATGACGTTCCAGTAAGGGCAGCGTCCTTCTGAAAATTTGCACGAAAACCGGCTCCCGCTCCAATTTGGAGCGGGAGAATCCGGCTATTTGCGGAGAAACGGAGGTAATGCTGTGAAACTCAAGGCGTTCCTCATCATGGCAGGTCTATGGATGGGGCTGTTCGGTCTGACCGCCTGCGGCGGCGCTGACGTGCGCACCTATCAGTACCCGGAGACAGCGGTCCTTTTTGACGACTTCCAGATCAAAAAAACCGTTTACAGCCCGGGGGTCATGAAGCTCTATTACCGCGGCGGGCAGTTCAAGGACACGCCCATCCGCTGCTACGATGCAAATTTTGAGGATCTGGGCGATCAGTTTGAATATTCCTTTCAAAACGGCGTTCTGACAGTTCAGGCGGATTTTGCCGAAAAAATCAGCGGGCTGACGATTGAGGACAGCGAACACGACGTTATCTATCATCTGCGCTATCTGGACTCTCCGCAGTTTGCGTGGCTGGCGGATACGTTCTGGCTGGACTACGGTATGATGACGATGGGAGACGAGGCGCGGTATTACAGCGATGCGGAGCGGCAGACGCAGGCAGAGCGGGAGAGCGCCGAGCATGAGCAGACACGCGATGTTTTTGCGCTGCTCGAGGGCACGTGGATCTCCGAGGATGGCGTGCAGAAATATGTGTTTTCCGAGAATGAGGACGGGACGCACTGGTACGCAGAGGAGCTGTGGTTCGACGAAACGGAGCAGAAATGGAATGGCTGGGAGCTGTGCGTCGAGTCCGCGTTTCAGACGCCGTATTTCGGCGGAGAATACAGTGAGGACGTGGCGGAGCACCTGCAGGAGATCGTGCTGGGAAACAGCGATCATGCGGCGGCGGATCTGCACGTCCTGTACGATTCGGAAGAAAACGTCATAAGAGACACGAACACGATCTATCACAAGCAGTGAGCCTGCGGGACATATCCGGAATAACACGATCATAACTGTGTTCGGCGCTGCAATCTGCCCTTGTGGGCTGTAACACTGGTCTGAGAAATGAGGAGCTTAGATGGCAACACAAATCACAAATTATCAATGTCCCGCCTGTACGGGACCACTCCATTTTGTAGGAGAATCCGGCAGGCTGGAGTGCGATTACTGCGGCTCAAGCTTCGATATCGCAGAAATTGAAGCGTTCTACGCAGAAAAAGAAGCAAAAGCGGCGGAAGCGGCACAGAAGCGGGAAGAAACGGAGGCGGCTCAAAAATCTGCCGAAGCGGAAGAACAGCAGACTGCCGCAGACGGCTCTGACTGGGATGCTTCCGGTCTGAGCGAGGACTGGGGCGCGGACGCGGCCGACATGAAAGCCTACTGCTGCCCATCGTGCGGTGCGGAACTGCTCTGCGACGCAACGACTGCAGCCACATCCTGCCCATACTGTGGAAACCCGTCGGTGCTTCCGGGACAGTTCAGCGGCATTTTGAAGCCCGATTTTGTGCTGCCCTTCAAGCTGAGCAAGGAGGATGCCATCAAGGCATTGAAGAAGCACTATCTCAAAAAGCCTCTGCTGCCATCGACCTTCTCCAAAGCCAACCATCTGGAGGAGATCAAGGGTGTGTATGTACCTTTCTGGATGTACGACGGTGAGGCCAGCGGAAGTGCGCAATTCCATGCTACGCAGGTACATACCTACACCTCAGGAGATTATGAGATCACGGAGACAAGCCACTATGATGTGCGACGCGCAGGCTCCATTGCCTTTGAAAAGATCCCGGTGGACGCATCGAGCAAAATGCCGGACGATTACATGGACTCCATCGAACCGTTTGACTATGCAGATCTCAAGCCGTTTTCCACGGCGTATCTGCCCGGATTTATGGCAGATAAATATGATGTCAGCGTCGAAGACAGCCGGGAACGGGCAGACACACGCTGCGCGGGCTCGCTGCTGAGCGCACTGGAACGCACGGTTTCGGGCTACACCACCTGCAATGAAACGAGCCGGGATATCCACTTGAAGCGCGGCAAGGTGCATTACGCACTGCTTCCCGTCTGGATCCTGAACACAAGGTGGGAGGGAAAAGATTTCCTCTTTGCCATGAACGGTCAGACCGGCAAGCTTGTCGGCAACCTTCCGGTCAGCACGAAACGGGTAATTGGCCTGTTTGCGGCAATCGCGGCATCTCTTATTGCCATCAGTGTGACCGCGCTGCTGCTTTTGGCGCGATAGGGAGGGCTGAGACATGAAAAAAAGAATACGTTGTCTCCTGCTGGTGCTTCTGTTCTGCCTTGTGCTCTGCGTGAACGCAGCCGCGGCTGAGCAGACAGGCGCACAGCTTTCTTATGTGACGGACGCGGCCGGACTTCTCAGCGAAAACGAAAATATGCTGCTGGAAAAGATGGCGGAAAGCGTCTCCAAAAAGTATGGTGTCGGCGTCTACATCGTAACCGTGGAGGACTATCGGGACTTCCATTCTGAAGGCGTCTATAAGGCGACCTACACCATCTACCATGAATACACCATGGGCGAAGGACCGAACCGCGACGGGATCATGCTCCTGCTCAGCATGGATGATCGCGACTGGGCAATGTTCTGCTACGGCTCACGCTGCGAGTATGCGTTCAACAGCTATGGTCAGCAGAAGCTGGAAAAGGTCTTCCTCGACAATTTCGGCGAGAACGACTGGTACGGCGGCTTTGAGGATTACGTCAAAGAATGCAGCGTCTATCTGGAAAAGGCTTCCGCAGGAAAGCCCGTCCGGGCGAGCTTGTTCTATCCGCTCCTTATCGTGATCGGTCTTTCCCTGCTGGCAGCAGCCGCGGTCGTCGCTGTGATATGGCAGAAAATGGACACTGTATCAAAAAAAGCAACCGCGAACGCCTACGTCTCCGCGGGACTCCGGCTTACGGAGCAAACAGATCGTTTTACCCATAAGACGACCTCCAGCCGGAAGATCGAGCGCAGCTCCTCCAGCAGCGGAAGCAGTTACAGCGAATCCGGCGGCGGCGGTTCCGGCCGAAGCGGAAAATTTTGAAAGGAGCGACCATGAAAACAACCCCCAGACGAGTATTCGCACTAATGCTGGCGCTGATTCTGTTGTTGTCCCTCTGTGCCTGTGTACAGAAGACGCAAACAGAGCCTAACGAATCGAGAACAAGTACAGATAAGGTAAAAATGCCTACAAAACCCAACAAAAAAACGCCTGAAAAGCAGCCGGAGGAAGCTCCATTGCAAAATGATATGCGTGATCGCACGTCACGCGACGAGGCGTCAGACACACAGCCGGTACAATACGGGTTTTCACAGGAGGCAGAGACCTCGCTTGGATGGCTGCGGGACAGGATCGACTTTCCAATGACCATGTTTGGCGCGGCATATCTCGGTTATGTCGGCGGCCTGTTTGAGGAGGGCTTCGAGGCCGGCTTCCCCGCATGGCTGTGGGAAACCAATGAGGCCATGCTCCTCGAATACCCCTTTATCACGGAGATTGACGAGGATCACATTATCGGCGGCGCGGGGTATCTGTATTGCATCGTGCCGGTCGATGAGAACGCGACGGTTGCAATCAACCGTGTGCAGTGGAACGAAAAAACACAGACCGACGAGGTCACGGAGGTGCTCTACCGGTCGGAGAGCGGCGAGCCGGTGCTGCTCTTTGCAAATCTCGACGGCGTTGCATATGAGGCCGACACCCAGGTCTTCATCACTGACAACAACGGGAACACCTGCGAATGGTATCCCTCGCTTGATGCGATGAGCTATCTTGCGCCGTGTATATCGGAAGCTGGAGACTATCTTTCGTTTGACTTTACAGAATATGCCTGGTACAACGCCCCGGCCGAGTTTTCCGCGTGGCTTGCCGACGGCTGGAGCGGCATGACCGCGCTCGGTCTTGCCGGATCGCAGCGTGACGGCATGGGCTGGATCACAGAAACCATGGTGGGGGAAACCAGCCGCTATGCCTATTTCTCGCTGCGCTTCTATCTTGAGGATGAGACGGGCGGTACGGTCGATCTGAATTGGGTATACGAAGACAGCGACGAATTTGAGGAGATGTGGAGCGGTTTCTGGACGATTCAGACCATTCCGGACGGGCCGAGTTATGTGACGCTCAGCTTGTCGCTTGTGGGCGGCAATAACTACGGCGTCACGGACGGCCCGATGTATCTGTGTGAGACGTATCCCCTCCTGATCAGTCCAAGCGGCACGGAGCTGCTGGTCGGCGCGGGTGAGAGCGGCATTTGCCTGCCGTTCATGTCGCAAAGCACAACGGCATGTGTGCTGACACAGGCCGTAGGATAGAAGGCGTGCAGGGAGCCAACTGCTTTGCGGTTTGCATTTACAAATACTGTTTGGTAGCAATCTACCGTTCAGGTCTGTGTCCGTGACAATAATCTGTTCGGTTCACAGTATCAATGCAAGCTGCCGCTCAAGACACAGCCCCCTTCAGAAATTGCCGCTGCAGCATTTCGGAGTTTTAAGAAGCTGTAGATGTCACCGTCCTCATCCCGCAGAGCGCGGTTCAGGGGCAGACCTTCCAGCTTGCCTTCCTCGTTGCAGACTAAGGCAACAGGGTCTTCGTAGGGATAAATTGCCTCGATGTAACCGCCGACCTCATGCTGCAAGGACTCCAGACCGGAGTCAATCTCCTTCACATAAGGCTCCTTTCCCGGCTCAACAATGAGAACGGCGATGGTGCTGTCACGCTCGGTGGCTTCCCCTGAGCCGGTGATCCGGTATTCGTCGGGAATATTCGTCAAGCTCACCGTCAAACTGCCTGTCCCAGCGTTCGCTTGCGACGCGGACATAGCCCTCATCGGTGAAGCGTCCCTGTTCATCCATCGCAATGTCGCGCCCATAGCGTTGCAGCTCTTGCTCCATTTGGCAATAGGCGGGCATGAACTCCGCAAACTTCTGAATGAAGCTGGCGTCCTTCGTGCGCACATCCGTCACCATCTGGATGATCTCGGACATCGTGAGCAAATCGTCGATCATCAGCTCATATCATAGTCGGAGAGCTGCCGGTATTTGGGATGCTTCGTAATGTCGTATTTGTTACTGAGAAAAGGTCTCACGCCTCGAAGCTGCAAAATACACTTGGCTCCGTCCATAACGGCGATCTCGTCCTGAGACATCAGTTCTATTCCAGGGTTGTCCGAGAATATCCGTATTCCACCGCAGCGTTGCACACGATGTCCGCCGGATTGGCTGTATCCTTGCAATCAGAGTATTTCGCAAAATAGCATCGTTTTTGCCCATTTTTTGTTTCGTAGGGAATACCCCATTTGCCGTTGTGGTCTTTGAATTTCTCAACCACCTTGGCTATTGTAGTCGAAGGCCAGTGATAACTATAAACTGATCTTTCAAGAAATGTACTTTCGGGTTGCGTTACTCAAAATAAATTTACACTCTATCTTCAAAATCCGGGTTGACATCTGCTCGGATTTTGATTATACTATACTTAACCCGAATTGGAGGTTGAACAGCATGAAACAACTGGGTATGCGCCTTCGCGCATTGCGGGAAGGCATTGGTTTATCCCAATCAAAATTCGCCGATGTGATCGGCTCTACACAGTCCAGCATCAACCGCTATGAAAACGGTCAGGCAACGCCGACAGTTGAGCTTCTGCGCAAGTATGCGGACTATTTTGACGTTTCAATGGACTATATTTTTGCCCGCTGCGATGATCCGCATGGCAAGCTGTATGAAGCGAAACCTCCGGTTGACGCGAACAATCCTGAACTGAGAAAGTTCGTTGAAATGTGTTTTGATCCGGAATCACCGATGAACGAAAAGCTGAAAGAGGCAATGCTGAAAATGCTTGGGGAGGCGAAGACATGAGCAGTGAATTAACCCATAATCCGGGACAGTTCGATGAAGTCATCCATATCATCGACAACGCCCGCAGCCGCGCCATGAAAGCGGTCAATGCAGAGCTTATTCAGATGTATTGGAGCGTCGGTGCGTATTTGTCAGAGCTTTGTTCTGCATCAAGCTTTGGCGATAAGATCATTGACGAAGTTGCCGCATACATTGCGCAAGAGAACCCCAACATCAAAGGTTTCAATCGTCGCGGTCTCTATCGTATGAAGCAATTCTACGAGACTTACAAGGACGATGAATTTGTGACACCACTGGTGACACAAATCAGCTGGACAAACCATCTGCTTATTATGTCTGGCTCCAAGACGGCAGATGAACGGCATTTTTACATGGCGCTCTGTGCGAAGGAACATTATTCCAAACGTGAGTTGGAGCGTCAGATCGGCACATCGTACTATGAGCGTTCAATGATTTCTGCCAAGAAGCCGATGCCTGAATCCGTTTCGCATGATGTGCGTGAAAGCATCCTCGATACCTATGTGCTTGAGTTTCTGGACTTGCCGGAGCAATTTTCTGAAAAGAATCTCCGTAAAGCAATCATCGAAAATCTGAAGCAGTTTATACTTGAATTTGGTCGGGACTTTACCTTTATCGGTGAGGAGTACCGTGTTCAGGTCGGCAATACAGATTTCTTCATCGACTTGCTGTTTTATAACCGTGCGCTTTCCTGCCTTGTCCCGATTGAACTGAAAATCGGAAAATTCAAGCCGGAACACATCGGGCAGATCAATTTTTATCTCGAAGCACTTGACCGCGATGTGAAGAAGCCAAACGAAAACCCAAGTGTAGGCGTCATCCTTTGCGCCAGCAAGGACGATGCAGTTGTCGAATATGCTTTAAGCCGCAGTATGTCGCCCACACTTGTTGCAGATTATCGGCTTTGTCTTCCCGACAAGACGCTTCTACAAAACAAGCTGCGTGAACTGACAGAGCTTGCGTTGGAAAGCGGCGAAGGCAACGAGGGTGATGAAGAATGAACGCTGTTATCTACGCCCGCTATTCCTCAGACAGCCAGCGCGAGGAATCCATTGAAGGTCAGCTCCGTGAGTGCCGGGAATATGCTGAACGCAACAACATGACCATTGTTGGAACGTATATTGACCGGGCATTATCTGCAAAAACAGCAGATCGACCCGAGTTCCAGCACATGATCAAGGACAGTGCAAAAGAGCTGTTCGAGATCGTACTTGTGTGGAAGCTCGACCGCTTTTCCCGCGACCGTTACGACAGCGCTCACTACAAGCACATTCTGAAAAAGAACGGCGTAAAGGTTATTTCTGCGAAAGAGCATATCTCCGAAGGCCCGGAGGGTATTATTCTGGAAGCAATGCTGGAGGGCTATGCCGAGTTCTATTCTGCTGAACTATCAGAGAAAATCCATCGCGGACAGAAAGAGAACGCGCTGAAAGGGAAAAACAACGGCGGTGGCGTTCCGCTCGGCTATCTGTTGGACAAGAAAGCGCAGAAGCTTGCGATTGATCCTACGACTGCGCCATTCGTGGTTGAGGTATTTGAGAAGTATGCTGACGGCAAAACGGTTCGTTCTATTGTTGAGGATTTCAATGCCCGCGGACTTAAAACGAAAAGGGGACAGCCCTTCAATATCAATAGTTTCAGCTCTCTGCTGAAAAACCGCAAATACATTGGCGAGTACCGTTATCAGGACGTTGTGATTGAGGGCGGCGTTCCTGCTATCGTTCCGGAAGAACTGTTCAACCGTGTGCAGGAACGCATGGAGAAGAACCGCCATGCTCCCGCAATGGCAAAAGCAAAAGAGGACTATCTGCTGACAACAAAGCTGTTCTGCGGCAAGTGTGAGCGCATGATGGTTGGTGAAAGCGGCAAGAGCCATACCGGCGCTATGCACTATTATTACAAATGCAGCGGTGCGAAGCGCCTGAAGGATTGCGACAAGAAGGCTGTTCGCAAAGACTGGATTGAGCGTGTTGTTGTTCGCCTGACCATGCAGCGCGTCATGGATGAAGAAAAGATCAACAGGCTCATTGACGCAATTCTTGTTATGCAGGAGCAGGAAGACACAACAACCCCTGCGCTTCGCTCACAGCTTGCGGAAACCGAGTCCTCCATTGGAAACATTCTGAAAGCAATCGAGCAGGGCATTTTCACGCCGTCCACCAAACAGCGGCTTGATGAGCTGGAAGCACGAAAAGAAGAAATCCTTGTGAATATCCAGACTGCTGAACTGCAAAAGCCAAAGCTGACCCGCGAACAGATGACGGCATGGTTTGAGCAGTTCCGTCATGGCGATCCAGCAAACCGTGATTTTCAGAAACGCCTGATTGATACATTTGTAAACGCCGTGTATGTGTTCGATGATAAACTGGTCTTGACCTACAACTATCAACATGGGACGCAGACAATCTCACTTGACGAGATCGCGTCGGCACTGAGTTCGGATTTTGATGGGGATACTCCACCAAAACAAAAAGTCATTCCGTAAGGAATGGCTTTTTTGTTTTGGCTGGGCATACGTGGCGCGAGAAACGCTGTGGTTCGACCGAATGCATTTTTGCGGCGCAAAAGCGCCGCTTTTTCTGCATGCAATGCAGAAAACATAAGAAAATGCAATCGGCACGGAGCAAGCGAAGCTTGCGGAGTATCCCGCTTATCGTTCCACTTTCTTTTCTCGAAAAACGAATGCATTTTTGCAGTCATGCGACCTGACCCAGATTTGACCCAAACGGGCGCGAAAACGCGGTGGATTTATTGAGATTTATTTGACAAAACAGCACGAATATTTCTTGAACGATATAAATCAAATCCAGCTTCAGGTGGACAATTCATGCCCACTTGCGGTGTGTTGCCT
>OQVN01000417.1_pt1 | contig 16291 bp, 12 predicted proteins | sample 1691621 | NCBI WGS metagenome assembly OQVN01 (sample SAMN03418278, study PRJEB22391) | human gut metagenome | biome: human-gut; feature: organic feature; material: feces | host: Homo sapiens | place: Tanzania | collected 2013-01 | reverse complement strand
AAAATCGAGCGGGGCTTAATTGACTATAATTGGTGACTACGCCCCGCGTACCAAAATCGAGCGGGGCTTAATTGACTATAATTGGTGACTACGCCCCGCGTACCAAAGCCGAGCGGGGCTTAATTAACTACAAATGAAGATTACGCCCGTGCATCAAAGTTTAAGGGTATGAGAAGCTTGTTTAGTTGCAGATACCCACGCTGTGAAAAGTATGAGGGTATGATAAGCTTGATTTGTTGCAGATACCCACGCTGTGGAAAGTTTAAGGGTATGAAAAGCTTGTTTAGTTGCAGATACCCACGCTATGGAAAGTTTAAGGGTATGAAAAGCTTACTCCTATCACCTGTGCCCCCGCTTTGGGGGAAGAAGGGTATAGACTCCGGCTCCGCAGTAGGGCATCAGCAACAGGCTGTAAGAGAAGATATACCGCGAATTGGCTTCCCAGAAGGTGTGGAACAGGAAACCGCCCAGTACGGCAATGAGGCCGACGTAGACGTAGAGCTGATCCGCGCCATGCCGGTCCGTACCATGCCAATCCGCGCCATGCTGATCCGCCGTTTGGTCAGCCATGTGTCCGGCAACCCTGGATTCCCGGCGCTTCTTAAGGCTGTCGATACAGAACACCAACACGCCCAGATACAGAACATTCTGCCATGCATTGCACCATTCGATATATCCCCCGCTGAGAGAACCTTCATAGACTTCCTTAAAAAATGAACTCCGTCCTCCATAGGTAGCCAAGGTAGCCTGTCTACTGGCATAGGTGCCGTCCGCCCACTGGGATAAGTGTTTGTGAAGATAGAAGTCCGCTGTATAGCCGGGATGTTCCCGGAAATAGGCCAGGCGCTCGTCAATCGCCAGACGGCTGATCTCGTTAGCGAGAGCGGTATCCATGCCGGCGGCATCGTAAGTATCGATATTGAAGCCGTTATACCAGCCGCAGCCGCGGGAAGATTCCTGCATACCCATGGCAAGATAGGACATGGCGGTGACTCCGGAGCTTAATGTATTGCACGCCTTTTTCTCGTAGATTTTCTGCGTAAGCGGCAGGACGTTCACGGAAGTCACAGCGAGACAGACCGCCATGATGAGCAGTCCCAGACGCATTTTACCGTTTCGCCCCGGACGCAATGCCTCGAACAACAGCACCAGCAATACTGCAATGATCGGAACCAGGGAATTCTTGCGCAGCATCACAGACAGTGTGAGGAACAGGATACTGCCGAAGCCGGTGAAAATTATCCGGCAGAGCATGTGGGGGGCGGGACCGCGGGCGGTGACTGAGGATGCATCATTCCGGTAGGAGCTGTCCCGGGAGACGCTGCCCGGAGAGACGCTGTCCAGAGAGGAACTGCCCAGAGAGACACTGCCCGGAGAGACGTTGCCACAGTAGGCACTGCCCAGAGAGGAACTGCCCAGAGAGACGCTGTCACGGTAGGCACTGTCCAGCAACCGTAGCAGCAGATACCAGCCCACCGACAATGCAGCGAAAGAAGGAATTTCGCCGTAGACGAACGAGCTGTACATGATCATGGGCAGGTTACAGCATACCAAGATGAGATAACAGCAGGAGATCTTCTTGTAATTCTCCGGCCACAGATATTGCAGCGACAGATATTGGAACCAGATCGCCACACACAACAGACAGACATAGACCAGCTTGATAAAATGCCAGGCCGGTGCGGACAGGCCGGTGAGATTCCATAGGCGGAGCAACAGCTCCAGAAAAGCCATCAGCCCGATCTGCTGTGGATAATAAGACAGATAAGAGGCGGTGGGGTGGATAATATCAGTATTTCCCAGGATCCACTCCGCAGCCGCATTGTATACAGACAGAGCATCCGCTGCGGGAACCGTGCGCCCGAAGAGGATCAGCAGGATCCCAAGCCCGAAGACGAAGGTCAAAGTAAAAACGAGCAGTCCGCGACGGAATTTCTCTCCTATTTTTTCATACAGATAAAGACATCCGCAAAACAGTAATCCGAAGCCTGCCAGCTCCAACAGATTCCACAGGGGATTGTCCGGACGCAGCAGAACCTGCTGGGTCTCCATGTTGTCGGCATAACAGGTCGTGAGAAAGCTGCCGGCGAACAGCAGCATGGAAAGCAACAGTGTCAGAAGCATGACGATGTTAAGCCCCAGGCGGTAAATGATATTGCAACAAGATCTGTTCTGAGATCCCCTCATGGAAACAATTCCTCCGTAACCACAACAATAAATTTCAATTATGCAAGCATATTGGTTCACCTGCGCTCATTGCATTATAAGCTCACGAATTCGTGCTATCGCACTTTACATCCTGCTTCGCAGGATATTCGTTCGCTAATGAGCCTGGGCTCATTATATCATGATTCGCACCTACGGTGCTTACCGTTGCTTCGCAACGATCATGATCAAATTCGCCGTTCGCCAATTATGCAAGCATATTGGCTCACTTGCGCTCATTATATCATAGCTTCTGCCCAACCCCAAGAAAAATACGCGGGAAAAAACAAAAATAGTGGCTGTAATGGAACAAGCGTGGTACAATAAACTTTGTATAAGCACTTTTAACACACAGAGATAAGAGGAATGGAAAATGGATAAAATTGCAGTACTGATCCCATGCTACAATGAAGAGAAGACGATCGCCAAGGTGGTATCCGATGTGAAAAAGTTCCTGCCGGAGGCAGTGACTTATGTATATGATAATAATTCCACCGACCGTACCGTGGAACTGGCAACGGAAGCGGGAGCGATCATACGTCATGAATATGCCCAGGGAAAGGGAAACGTGATCCGCAGAATGTTTCGTGAGATCGATGCGGAATGCTATCTTATGATCGACGGAGACGATACCTATCCTTTGGATTGTGCCCGGGAGATGGTGGCAAAGGTCCTGGAGCATCAGGCGGATATGGTGGTGGGAGACCGCCTGTCGTCTACTTATTTTACGGAAAATAAGCGGCCGTTTCATAATTTCGGCAACAGCCTGATGCGTGCGGGGATCAACGGCCTGTTTCATTCCGATATCAAGGACATCATGACCGGGTATCGGGCGTTCAGTTATGAATTCGTAAAGACATTCCCGGTATTCTCCAAAGGATTTGAGATCGAGACGGAGATGACGATCCATGCGGTGAACTATAACATGCAGGTAGAGAATGTGGTGGTGGAATATCGTGACCGTCCCCAGGGCAGTGAGTCCAAGCTGAATACTTACAGTGACGGTTTCCGCGTGATCCGCAAGATGCTGCAGCTGTATAAAAACTATAAACCCATGCACTTCTTCGGGATGCTGGCACTTTTGCTGGCAGCGGTGTCGGTGATATTGTTTGTTCCGGTATTTCTGGAGTATCTGAATACGGGACTGGTGCCGAGATTCCCGACGCTGATCGCCTGCGGATTCATTCTGCTGGCGGGGATCCAGTCGTTTTTCTCCGGTATGATGCTGGAAGTTATGGCGGCCAAGGACCGGAAGGATTTCGAGTATCGTCTGAACCGTGTGCATGGGGAACATCAGGAACGTAAAGGATTATAATATGCAGGAGAAGAGAATACTTCCCAGACGCAGAGGCGGTGTGCTGCTATGCGTTCTGGGATGTCTGTTTGTATTTTTCGCAAAAACAGAAAAAGATCTGGCATCTGCGGGCAATATCCTGTGGACGGCCGGATATGTGGGAAGCACTCTGCTGTGGACCGTGCTTTTGGGGTGCCTTCTGGGTGTGATCGGAACATTTGTGATCTATCGTGTGGCAGAGAGGCCGATACCGGAGGGAGATTGCAGATTTTCCACGTGGATACAGAACCGCTCCGGGGCACAGGTGTTTTTCGGAAGCCTGTTATTGTTATGTCTTGCATGGCTTCCGGTATATCTGGCATATTACCCGGGAATCTGTGCTTATGATGCACCGGTACAGACCGGACAGATCGTGGAGCATTATTATTTTGATCATCATCCGATCGTGCACACGTTGCTTTTACGGGGGATGTTGTGGCTGGGAACGCAGCTGTCCGGGAGTATGAATGCCGGAATGGCACTGTACACTGCACTGCAGATGCTGCTGCTGGCGGGCAGCATGTCCTACGGCATGCTGGTATTGCACAGACGGCAGGTGGCGGCAGGCTGGCAGATCGTGATGCTGCTTGGAATGTTTTTCCCATTCCACTGGTATATGAGTGTCAGCATGACAAAAGATACGGTATTCAGCGCTTTTTTACTGTTGCAGCTGATCAGTCTGACGGATCTGTTGCTGGAGGATCGCAGGGAATGGCGTCCCGGAGTCCGGGATCTGCTGTTTTTTATCGGAACAGTGGGAATGATACTGTTTCGCAATAACGGAAAATATGCTATGATTGTACTATTAGCATTTCTTTTTCTGGCAGTATGCTTTGGAAAAAGGGCGAGGAAGCTCTGGGGGAGACTGTTTACGGTAAGTGTGACAGCTTTCTGTATAGGGCTTTTTGTGCTGTCCGCAGTGTTCTCCGCAACGCACGCGGAACAGGGAGACAGGAGAGAGATGCTGAGTATGCCGATCCAGCAGATGGCCCGTTGCATGATCTACCACGGAGGAGTGGGAGTACTCTCTGAGGATGACGGTACCATGTCGGAGCAGGATCGGGCACTGGTGAATGATTTTATATTGGATGAGGCCTACAGGGATTATGATCCCGGCATCGCGGATCCGGTAAAGCGACATACCAACACGTATGTGGCGCGTTATCGCTCGGGAGATTTCTTACGGACCTATTTTCATCTGTTGAAATCTTATCCCGGAGATATGATCAATGCCGCACTGGCAGTGGATGCCGGCTTTTTGTCTCCCTTTGATGCCACCCATGCGACGGTGAATGAAGTGCAGGGGAGAGAGGGTCTCGGATATGTACAGACACGATGGGAAGAAGATACCCTGAACAGCAGAGGGATCTATAAAGACAGCAAATGGCCGGGACTGTATGACCGCCTGGAGACATGGGCGGACGGGAACGGTTATCTGAAGCTTCCGGTACTGAAATATCTGTTCGTGCCGGGCAGTTATCTGTGGCTGTATCTGGCGCTGGCGGCGATACTTGTGATCATGGACAGAAAGCGTTACTGTCTGCCACTGGCAGTGATCGCCGGATATTATGGGACGATGCTGTTAGGCCCCACGGTGCAGATGCGATATGTCTATCCGGTGATGCTGGCACTGCCGTATCTGGCGTTACTGATGTGCGGAACCGGGCGGAAGACGGAAAATGAGAAAACAGAGACAGAACAGAGATAAAACAGAGACAGAACAGAGATAAAGACAAATAGAGATAAAGACAAAACAGAGACAAAGACAAAACAGAGACAAATCAGGGACAGAGATAGGATAGCAGAATGGACAAGCTGATCATAGGAGCAGGGCTGTATGGATTGTATGCAGCGCTGTATTGTGCAAAAAGAGGGCAGCAGGTAGAGGTGCTGGAGATGGAAGAGGCTCCTTTTACCAGAGCCACATACATCAATCAGGCCCGGGTACACATGGGATATCACTACCCGAGGTCTCTGTCTACGGCCATGAAATCCGCCGGATATTTCAAACGTTTTACAGAGGATTATTCCTTCTGTCTTCATACCGCGTTTCAACAGATTTATGCTACTTCCGCTCATTTTTCCTGGACGGATGCGGCGGAATTTTTGAAGTTCTGCCGGGATGGCGGGATTCCCTGTAAGGCTCTTCCTGTGGAAGAATATTTCCAGCCGGGATTGTGCGACGGAGCTTTTCTCACCGAGGAATATACCTACGATGCCCATATCCTGCGGGATCATCTGATGGAGGAGATCGCGAAATATCCGGGAGTGAAGCTGCACTTCGGGCGGCAGATCACAGAGATCGTAAAACAATCGGACTGCTATGAGATCACCGCACTGCATGAGGGCCATAGAGAGGTGTACCGGGCACCGTTTGTGCTGAATGCCACGTACGCTTCCGTGAATCAGGTGCTGGAAAAGGTAAAGGGAGTCACGGCAGACCCCTTCGGACTGAAGTATGAATTATGTGAGATCATCCTGTGCAAGCCGGGGGACAAGCTCCGTGACATCGGATTTACGGTAATGGATGGACCTTTTTTCTCCATTATGCCTTTTGGCAGGACGGGATATCATTCCCTGACTTCTGTGACTTTTACACCGCATAAGACAAGCTACGATGCTACGCCGCAGTTCCCCTGTGTGGGAGCGGACGGCAATATCTGCAGAGGCGGCTGGCTGGGGAATTGCAACGACTGTCCCGGCAGACCGGAGAGTGCCTGGGAGTATATGTCTACGCTGGCCCGGAAATATCTGCGGGAGGAGTATACATTCAGCTATGAGAGATCACTGTTCTCCATGAAGCCGATCCTGAAGGCTTCGGAGATCGATGACTCCAGACCCACCGTGATCCGGGCATTATCCGAGAACCCCACCTTCATCAGCGTCTTATCCGGCAAGATCAACACGGTATATGACCTGGATCCTTTTTTAGAGTGATAGAGAAATAGATATAGAGGAAATAGTTATGGAGAGAACCGCAATCCTGAATAAAGAGAAAAATTTTGTATCCTGCGTGCTGTATCTGCACAACGACAGTGCGCACATCCGTGATTTCCTGAATACGGTCTGTGGCACTATGGAAGAACATTTCGAAAAATATGAGATCGTCTGTGTGAATGACTGCTGCGTGGACAATACCATCGAGGAGATCCATCAATTTCTGGAAGAAAGCAGTGGAAATCATGTGGTGAGCATGATCAATTTAAGCTTTTATCAGGGAGTCGAGATGGCCATGAATGCCGGAAGAGACCTGGCAGTGGGAGATTTTCTGTTCGAATTCGACAAATGCCTGCCGGATTTTGAACCGTCACTGATCATGGATGTTTATTACAGAGCGCTGGAAGGCTATGATGTGGTGGCAGCCGCTCCGAGGAGAGATGTGGCACTGACCTCACGGCTGTTCTATGCAGTATATAATCTGGGGAGCCGCAATACCCATAAGCTGCGTCAGGAGAGATTCCGTATCATATCCCGCCGCGCAGTGAACCGTGTGAATCAGATGAATGCGTACATTCCTTACCGCAAGGCGATGTATATGAATTGCGGCCTAAAGGCGGATACGCTGGTCTATGATAATAAAAGCTTAGCAAGCAGTGGCAGGAACCGGGAGGAGCGCAGTACCCGCAGCAGCCTGGCACTGGATACGCTGATCATTTTCACCAATGTCCTGGAGAAGTTCTCTATGCTGGTGAGTGTGATCCTGTTCTCTGTCATGGTGATCATGTTCGGCTGGATCGTGTATTCCATTTTCAGCACGGTACGCCCCGTAGAAGGCTGGATGAGTCTGATGACGCTGATCTCCTTTGGCTTTTTCATGATGTCTGTGATGCTGACACTGATCTTCAAATATCTGTCCGTGATCCTGAATATGAGTTTTAAGAGACAGCGCTATGTGATAGAAGGAGTGGAAAAACTGACAAAATGATGTTTACGATTATTTTTCCGGTATTAAATGAACGTCTGCGTCTGGAGAACGGAGTGACCCGCACGGTGGAATATCTGCGGAGTATTGCTTTTGAAGACTATGAGATCATTATCGTGGATAACGGTTCCGAGGATGAGACACCGCAGATCGCAGAAAAGCTGTGTAAAAAATATGATAAAGTAAGATATGAGAGGATCAATGTCCGCGGTGTGGGTGCGGCGTTCCGCAGAGGCGTGGAATTGAGCCACGGCGATGTGGTAGGCTATATGGACATCGACCTTTCTACCAATATTAAGCATCTGGGAGAGGCGATTCATCTCTTCGAGACGCAGCCCGAGATCCAGTATATTAACGGCAGCCGTTTTGCCAGAGAATCCGATACCAGGGGCAGAAAATGGTACCGAAGGATCACATCTCAGGGACTTTTGATCTTGTTAAAGCTGTTCTTAAGGATGAAATCCACGGATGCCATCTGCGGATTCACGTTTGTCCGCAGGGAGACGGCACTCTCACTGATCGAGGGCTGCAGCCGGGATAACGGATGGTTCTATATGATCGAATTCCTGCTCCGGGCGGAGAAAAGAGGCGTGACTGTACTGGATTATCCGGTGGAGTGGCAGGAAGACTATAATACTACCGTTAAGGTATTCAAGACGATCTGTAATTATCTGGTACAGATCGCAAGGTTATTCAACGAGTTTTATATCAAAAAGCACATATAAACGAAAGAAGGACGACAGAATGGCACATATTAAGAGAATCGATCTGACGAGAGATGTAGAGGCACATGCGGATGCCTACAGAGAGGCGATCGAAAAGGTATGCAGCGAGACCGCCTTTTCCGGCGGAAAATATGCGGATACGTTTGACAAAGAGTTTGCCGATTATGTAGGAAGCAGATATGCCAGCGGCGTGAACAACGGTACTTCCGCCTTACATCTGGCCATGCTGGCGCTGGGAGTGGGACCGGGAGATGAAGTCATCGTACCGGCAAATACCTACATCGCCACGGCATGGGGTGTCAGCTATACGGGAGCCACGCCGGTGTTCGCAGATTGCACGCCGGATACCTGGGAGATCGATCCTTCCGTGCTGGAGGCGAAGATCACGGAGAGGACGAAGGGAATCATCGGTGTCCATCTCTACGGTCAGCCTTTCGATTATGCAGGCGTGCGCGAGATCGCAGACCGTCACGGTCTGTTCGTGGTGGAGGATTGCGCACAGGCCCACGGGGCACAGTTTGAGGGAAAAAATGTGGGAACCCTGGGAGACCTGGCATGCTTCAGCTTCTATCCGGGCAAAAATCTCTATGCTTTCGGAGAAGGCGGAAGTGTCACCTGTGAGAAGGAAGAGTACTATAAGCATATTGACCGCCTGAAAAATCAGGGCTGTGATGTGCGTTATTATCATGATGAGATTGGATATAATTATCGACTGGAGGGACTGCAGGGTGCGGTGTTGAGCGTCAGCTTAAAATATCTGCCGGAGTGGACGAAGAGACGTCAGGAGATCGGACACCGCTATATCCGGGAGATTACGAATCCCCTGATCACCATGCAGTGTCATCCGGAGAACACCACACCGGTGTTCCACCTGTTCGTCATCACGGTGCCGGATCATGAGGATTTCATCCGCTATATGGCGGACCATGATGTGGAATGTAATATGCACTATCCGGTTCCCTGCCATTTGCAGAAGGCGTATGCGGATCTGGGATATCAGCCGGGAGACTGCCCCAATGCAGAATATCTGGCAGCACATTGTGTGACACTGCCTCTGTTCCCCGAGATGCGGGAGGATGAGATCCGGAGAGTCATCGAGCTGTGCAATGCTTACAGACAGTAAGGAGATCACAATGCAGACAGTAACATCAGAAAATAAAACATCAGAAAATAAAACATCAGAAAATATAACATCGGAAGCAATTTCTGAGAACTACCGGGATACGCAGGCAGGGATCTATCTGCGCCTCATGACCTATGAGGACACGGACCGGATCGTGACATGGCGTAACAGCGATGCCGTGCGCAAAAATTTTATCTACCAGGAGCTTTTTACCAGACAGTCCCATGAGCACTGGATCCGGACCCATGTGGAGACCGGAGATGTGGTGCAGATGATCATCTGTGATCTGGAAGGGGATATTCCCCTCGGATCTGTGTATATCCGGGATATTGACAGACATCATAACAAGGCGGAATACGGAATCTTCATCGGAGAAGAGAGCGCCAGAGGCCGCGGGATCGGCACAGCGGCAGCGAAGCTGATGCTGCGTTACTGTTTTGAGAAGGAAAAGCTGCACAGAGTCTACCTGCGTGCATTGTCGGAGAACCTGCAGGCGATCCGAAGCTATGAAAAGGCAGGATTCGTCAGAGAAGGACTGTTAAGAGACGATGTGTGTATCGACGGTGTGTACCGGGATATTGTCTGGATGGCAGCCGTGAATCCGGCAGATTAAGAAGGAGCAAGCAACAAAAAATGGACAGGATAAAAAAAGTAAGTTTTGTGATCCCCTGCTACCGTTCGGAGCATACGCTGCCCCATGTGGTTACAGAGATCCGTGAAAAAATGCAGGAACTGACACAGTATACGTATGATATTTTTCTGGTAAATGATGCATCACCGGACAATACCATGAAAACGATCCGGGATCTGTGTGAAAAATACGATAATATCAAGGGCATCGGATTCGCCAGGAATTTTGGACAGCATGCGGCATTGATGGCGGGACTGCGGCATTCCGACGGTGATTATGTGGTGTGTCTGGATGATGACGGACAGACCCCCGCCGATGAAGTGGATAAGCTGCTAAATAAGCTGGAGGAAGGCTTTGATGCTGTTTATGCCAGTTATGAACACAAGCAGCACTCCGCATTCCGGAATCTGGGCAGCAAGGTCAATGAGCTGATGACCCGTATGATGTTAAACAAGCCCGCGGATCTGTATATTTCCAGTTATTTTGCGGTGAAGCGGTTCGTGGTGGAGGATATGATCCGCTATGAGAATTCGTATCCTTATGTCATCGGACTGGTGCTCCGGGCAACCAAAAACATTACCAACGTGCCGGTGTGTCACAGAGAGCGGGAAGAGGGCAATTCCGGTTATACGCTGAAGAAGCTGCTGGGATTATGGTTCAACGGATTTACGGCATTTTCCGTGAAACCGCTGCGGATCGCCACATCGCTCGGTGTGGGCTGTGCCGGCCTCGGCTTCCTCTATGGACTTTATACGATCATCAAGAGACTGGTGAATCCGAATGTCCCTATGGGATTCAGTGCATTGATGGCGGCACTGGTATTTTTCGGCGGCATGATCATGATCATGCTGGGACTGATCGGAGAATATGTGGGACGTATCTACATCAGCATGAATAATTCTCCCCAGTATGTGATCCGTGAGAAGATCCATCTGGAGGAATAGGGAGAGAAATATTTTTATGAAGAAAGAGCAATTTACGGACTGGTGGAAACAGGATAAAAGATATCTGACGCTGGTGAAGGCGGTGCTGATGGCACTGCTTCCCGTGGTGTGCTGTCTGGTGCGGACGGCGGCAGAGGGGAGAAGCATCGGTCAGGTGTATCTGCCTTCTTCGGAATGGAACGATGAACTGTTTTATTTTAAACAGGTGGAAAGCATTGTGAAATACGGATTTCCCAGAGGGTATTTCGGATTTAACGAAAGTCATGCGCTGCAGCTGTCTTTCGCAGCCTGGAGTCCTGTGCTGGTATTTCCCTGGATCCTGTGGGGACTGGTGTTCGGCTGGAATCTGCTGTCACCGGTGATCTGTAATATCGTACTGCTGACGATCACCATGTTCGTGTTCGTATGGCTGGTGAAACCCACCTGGAAGCAGCTGGGCATCCTGACGGTACTTTTCAGCCTGTACACACTGTTCACCAGATACATGCTGTCCGGTATGCCGGAGGTCATCTGCTTTAGCATGCTGATCCTGTTTTACGGACTGGCTTTTTCCTATCTGAATAAGGAGACAAAGGGCAAGCTGACTGCCATGTTTATTGTTTCGGTATTACTGACCCTGATGCGGCCGTACATGCTTTTGTTTTTGCTGCTGGCCTGCTTTTTCCGGATCCGCAGAAGCCGTAAGAGCGGATGGATCGTTTCTGCTCTGGTGGTGGCCTGTACGGGAGTGGTGTATGTGCTGATCAAGCACTATCTGGGCGCGGAATATTTTACCCCGCTTTTCTACACGGACTGGATCACGACATTTTTCACCGACGGCATCGGTGCCGGTTTCCGGAATTTCTTCGGAACGCTGCACTGGAAGGGCCTGGAATTCTACAGGCATTGTGTGTCAGGTATGAAGAGCGGTCTGGCTTCCGGAGCCTTTTTTGACGGTTATCTGTTGCTGCTTGCCATTCTGCTGGTGCAGAGTTTCCTGGATTATAGGGCATACCGCAGGGAGAAACAGACCGGGCTGCGTAACCAGCTGATCATAGAAGTGCATTTTGCCTTCAGTCTGATCGCGATGCTGTTTGCCCATCTGCTGATGTATAAAATGGTAGAAGGAAGCAAACATTTCCTGACTTTTATTGCGGCGGGAATTTTTATCGTGAGTATGCTTCAGACCAGATACTATAAGAAAGCGGTGCTTTTGGGAGCGGCTTTCCTGTATCTGTACAGTTACAAGGCGGTGGAGCCTTATGATTATCAGGTACCGTATGTCACGGAGGACCGGGAAGCACAGGTGGAATACTGGCAGCAGATTTTTGCGGAGCATCTCACGTTGGAGACGGAAAAGGTACCGAATTATGAGAATGTGGTCATCTGGACCTTCGGAGATGAGACACCGCAGGGAAATCAGAATCTGAAATGGCAGCTGTTGTACGGCGTTCCTGAGGGCTTTGGTATCAGCTGCTGTGAGAGAGAGTATATTCTTGGGCACCTGACAGAGCTTCGGAGCAGATACCTGGCTACGGTAAGCGGTGGAGAGATCGATGAGCTGTGCAGCGTGGAAGGGTATGAAGAGATAGGAAGAGATGCGGACATGGTGCTGTATCGCAGGTATTGAGGATTGTAGGAGTGCGGAGCACAAAATAATCCGCAGGTATCAAAGTCAGGGAATATAAGAATATCAGGAAGCGGAAGGACAGAAGGTTCCATGGAGACAGGCAGCAGGAAAATAGATAATTTTATACGGACAAAGGGATGGCTGCTGCTGTGGCATGCGCTTCCGGTGATCGCACTGCTCCTCTGGGGAGCTTTCGGCATCCGGAATAACCTCTGGTATGATGAAGCGTATTCAGCGTCGATGGTATCCCTGCCCTGGAAACGGCTGATCTATATTACGGCGACGGATGATCATTCGCCGTTCTACTATGTGATCCTGAAGCTGTTTTATCATCTGTGCGGCGGTGGAACGCATTTCTGGTCACTGAAGCTTTTGTCTGTACTTTTTATGACCGGATATATGCTGCTGGGAAAATATTACGTGGCGAAGCTGTTCGATCGGAAAATTTCGGTATATTTTATGACATTTTCCCTGCTGATGCCTATTTTCAGTGTGCAGGCGGGAAATGTGCGGATGTATGCCATGGCATTGTTTTTCCTGACACTGGCGGGACTTGCGGCTTATGATATTTTCCGGGAAGCAACCCGGAGAAAATGGATCGTGTTCTGTGTGGCGAGCATCTGCACGGTGTACTGTCATACGTTTGCGTTGATACAGACTTTTTTATTTTATATGCTTTTCCTGGCGGCGATCCTGATCTGTCGCAGAAAGGATCTGGTAAAGGGATTTTTTATCTCCGGATTCACAGTGGCGATCGTGTTCTCCCCCTGGCTGGCGGTAACCTGCAGGCAGTTCATCCTGCGGATGCGCTATGATGACGGTTCTACCGCAGAACTGGCGACCCTGAATTCCGTGATGGATTATTTCAAGGAATGGTTTTCCGCGGTGGAGACTCCCATCGGCATTGTGGTACTGCTGGGGATGGCACTGTGCCTGGTATTGAGTTATGGTGCCGTGGACTGGGTACGTCAGCATCATAATGCAGCTCCGGCCATCGCGGCAGCGGCGTTTGCGCTCACCGGGATCGTGGGAGGGGTGATCTCTGCCACCGTCAATAATTGCTTCATGGGGCGCTACGCATTCCCGGGCATGGGCTTCGTCATGCTGTGGTACGCGGTGGGATTTGCGCAGATCCTGGAGAGCAGTGGCACAAATGGGAGAAAATGGTGGGCCGGTGGCATTCTCGGTACGGCCTGTCTGTGTTTCCTGCTTCAGTACAGCTCGGAGATCCGTCTGGAGTACGACGGAGGCCTGGAGACCTATGAGAATTTTGTTGAGACACAGATGACGGATAACGATGCGGTCATCGGACCTTATACGCATACGATTTTCCTGAATGTATATCATCCGGAGCTGCAATATTATATCATCGGTTATAAATTGTACAGCCTTCCTTTCGTCAATACGGACGCACTCACGGATTACAGCCAGCTGGATCCCTATGAGAATCTCTGGTATATCTGTTTTCAGGGTGGGACACCCAATGAACTGGAAGACGAATATGACTACGAAGAAGCGCTGGAATTCCATTATATGTATTACGATTTTGTGATTTATCGCTTGGAGCCGAAGACGATAGAACAGCAATAAGATCAGGAACAGGGGCAGACAAAAGGAATGGAGAAATACAGAGAAACGAAAACAACAGCAGACTGGAATGGGATGATTCATAAGCTTTGTGAGAACCGGCTGTATATGGGAATCCTGCTGCTTACAGCAGTATGTGCTTACGGCTATAAGGTGACAAATGTTACCATCGGTATTGATGACACCCCATCTTTATATTATTTTCAGGAGGGACTGATCGCCATTGTGGGGCGGTGGGTATTGTTTCTGCTGAATAAAGTGATATCCCTGGCGGAATTTGTTCCGTTTGTGACAGATTTTGCGGCGGTACTTCTTCTCATAGCGGCAGCAATCGTGTGGTCGGCATTGTTCTATTCGGTGTTCGGTGAGAAGATCCCGGTGGTGGGATATGCCTTTTTTGCGGCAGTATTTGTATCCTGTCCGTTGATCAGCGAAGTATTTACGTATTTTCTCCACAATGGGATAGCCATCGGATATCTGAGCTGCGCAGTCAGCCTGTGCTTTATGAGGGAGTGGCAGAGCAGTATCCGGAAGCAGCGCAAGGGATCGGGTCTTTGGGAGAAGCTGTTCTGCCCGGCTGTGACGAAGCTTGCGGCAGCTGCGGTATTTTTATGGATTGCCATGGGTTGTTATGAGTCCTTTATGATCCTGTGGCTGGCGGGACTTCTGCTGTTGCTGCTCTCAGAGAGAATCTGCCTGGGAACGGAGCGTACAGCCCGGACCGGGGAGAGAGGAGTCTTTGGCACACTGGCAGGAGGGGCGTTGGCGGCTCTGGCTGCAGTGCTTCTGAGAAGCCTGATGATCGTAGTGCTTACAAAGGCATTCCGGCTGGAATATTTACAGGGGGAAGCGGTACAGCGGTCTGTGACGGAGATGCTGGGCTGGATGGTGCAGCCCGGAGCCTTCGGTGAGCTGGCCATGATCCTGAAGAGGACCTTTGTGTTATATGGGGTATTTGCGTATGCTTATCTGCCGATCCGGATCTTTGTGTTATCGGCGGTCGTAATTACAGTGGTTACCCTGGTGCGGGTGATCCGCGGCAGAGACGTGTGGGCACTGATCCTCCTGCCGGCAGCGTATCTGGCAGCATTTTCCCTGCTATTCATTGAAGGAAAGGCAACACTGTACCGCTCGGCACAGTTTTTACCTGTTTTCTGTGGTTATGGGGCACTGTTATTTACCTATATCATCTATGAACTTACGGGAAGTCCCGGACGTGGTGTGCACCGCAAATTCTGTCTGGGGACGCGTGGTATTGCGGTGGCAGTGCTGGTAGTGATCACCTGGAACCAGTGCATGGATATGACGAAGTGGTTCTATATCGACAAGCAGAAATACGATGCGGCGGTGAAGACGGTCGATCAGATCGCACTGGATCTGGAGCGGGATTTTGATACCTCGAAGTCGGTGATCTTCACGGGGAATTATGAAATTCCTTACAGCATTGTCAAGGATGCCTATGTGAGCTACGGCGATCGCAAATATTATAAGATGAAACGACTTACGGATCTCATCGATCCGGATCTGCTGGACAAATACAATCGCGGTTCCAAAGGTGTGTGGGTGGCACAGACCCCGGCACTGTCGGTCATCGACTGGGGACGTTATGCCTTTGATTCCGATGCGGAGCTGGTGAGATTTTTTGAAATGCACGGACACCGGCTGGTGGCCTGCAGGGATATTGACAGATATGCGGAGGCGGAAGAAGCATCCTTGGAGCTGCCGGAATATCCACAGGATGGATATATCGTGGATAAGGGGGACTATATTATTGTTCATTTTTAATTTCGCAATTCTTAATATTTCATAAGATTTTTTACTGCTTGGTAAGATTGTGCTATTATTACTATAAAAAATGACAGAGACTGGTATATGAAAGACAGAATTTATATATGTCACACTTACTATCATGCATATGTGACGTTTTTAAAAGAGTTAAAAATACGGGCAGAGGCAGATCCTGCGAGGAAGGCGGGAACTGCTACTTTAGTGCTGTCCAAAATGTCCAACAATTTTGAAAATCTGAAGGCCCGGGTGGAGAGCACGGGCCTGTTTGAGGAAGTCCTGGAGTTCGATGAGAAGAGAGAGGACTTTTTCCCGGAGCTGGCCAAATACCGTCTGGATACCGGGAATTTCCTGGGGAATCTGAAGAACCGTATCCGTTTTACGCGGGAATATGCCAGACTGGAGGCACCTTATGTACCGGTGAACC
>OQVN01000414.1_pt1 | contig 16350 bp, 8 predicted proteins | sample 1691621 | NCBI WGS metagenome assembly OQVN01 (sample SAMN03418278, study PRJEB22391) | human gut metagenome | biome: human-gut; feature: organic feature; material: feces | host: Homo sapiens | place: Tanzania | collected 2013-01 | reverse complement strand
AATCACACAAACCTAGTTCTTTAAGGTGATAGATTGGGCTTCTTTCATCATATCAGCTATGTGTTTTAGCCTTTTAAGAATACTAAAGAAAGCATTCTTTCATCAAAATGATAAAGAAATACGATATTTGTATCATTTTAGACGATATTGCGAGCGATTTTGCAAGATTATCTGTACTTTTGTGGCGAAATATAAATAACGCAAAAATCATAACCGAAATGAAACGAATCTTTTTATCGCTGATACTCACAGCGGCAACCTTGCCTTGGGCTACTGCAGCCCTGGCACAGAAGTTTGAAGACAACTTTGAGAACAAGACGTTGCGACTGGATTATATCGTGGCGGGAGATAGCGTGAATCAGGCTATCTATTTCGAACAGGCTTACAGCAACCCTACATGGGCGGGAAGAAAGACAAGACTGGATGAGAAATTCCTGAACGGAAACGGACAGGTGACCGTGTATGAGCATGGCACCAACAAGGTGCTCTATGTAAACACTTTCTCTACACTCTTCCAGGAGTGGCAGCTTACTCAGGAGGCTAAGCATCTGCAGAAATCATTCGAGAGCAGTTTCCTCGTGCCGTTCCCAAAGAAGCCGGTGGATGTCAGCATCACCCTGAGCGATACGCATCAGAAGGTGACGGCAGAACTGCGCCATACCATCAATCCCCAGGATATCCTCATCCGACCATTGGGCGAGAATGGCATCCCTTACCGCTACATCGTGAAGAGCGGAGAGACTGCCGACTGCGTTGACCTCGCCATCATCGCCGAGGGATATCGCCAGGACCAGATGGATAAGTTCTATCAGGATGCGCAAAGGGCAGCTGATGCCATCTTCGAGCGCGAACCTTTCGCTTCGCTCAAGTCGAGATTCAACGTGGTGGCTGTTGCGGCTCCATCGCTCGATGAGGGACCAAGTATTCCGCACGACGGGAAATGGAAGAACACGATGGCTTGCTCTCATTACGATACTTTCTATTCGAACCGTTATCTCACCACGAGCAAGATTCATCGCATCTATGATGCCTTGAGTAATGTGCCTTTCGAGCAGATCATCGTATTGGTGAATTCTCCTACGTATGGTGGTGGCGGCATCTACAACCAGGTTACGCTTTCTACCTCTGATCATCCTACGTTCAAGAAGGTGCTGGTACATGAGTTCGGTCATGGCTATGCGGGTTTGGGTGATGAGTACAGTACCGATGAGTACGATCCGATGTATCCTAGTGATACCGAGCCTTGGGAACCGAACCTCACCACGCTGAAGGATTTCCAGAGCAAGTGGGCGGATATGATGCCGAAGGGCGTGAAGATTCCTACGCCGCTTGCCAAACTTCCGGATCATAAGAATATCAAGAACGCGAAGGAGCAGAAGAAACTCAACGAAGCTGTATTTAAGATTGGTGTGTTCGAGGGTGCGGGTAACCAGAGCAAGGGATGTTACCGTCCGGCACAGGTCTGCCGTATGAGAATCAACGAAGTGGATGATTTCTGTCCGGTTTGCCAGCGTGCCATCCGACGCATCACAGATTTCTATACTGGGAAATAATATTTTCCTAACTGGAGAAAAATACTTAAGAAGTCAACAGTAAAAGCAGCAAGAGGAAATATAACAGATAACTCAGGAAATAAATTGGTAACAACAAAAACTAGTTTTAGTTTGGAACTTTACAAAACTAAAATAGATAATGATGTTTTTAATAATTCGATATATAATCTAGCAGTATTACTAGAAAAAAATAAAGATAAATATAATGATAACTTACCAATTACCGTAAATCCATATGCTTTTACATCAAAAGATGAAGAAACACAGAAAAAATGGAAAAAAGAATATGGAATAGACGAAAATGCAACAGCAGAAGAGGCTTTTAATTTTTTTAAGAAAAAATATGACATAAAACAAGATGATCCAGAAAAAGCGAGAAAAATAATAACAATTAGATATGAAATTTCTAGAAATGGATATAGCAATATCAAACCAGTAATTATATCTAATAATATTAGTTATATAAGTGCAAACCAAATAAAGGAACAGAGTAATAAATTTCCAGGAACAGCAGTTGTAACAGTGCCAATAGTAACATATCCATATGGAAGTTTAGCATCACATATTTTAGGCTATGTTGGTTCAATTTCAGCAGAAGAATATGATGCTAACAAAGATAAATATGGAATGAATGATACAATAGGAAAAACGGGTATGCAATATACTTTAGAAGAGTATTTAAAAGGGCAAGATGGAGTTAGACAGGTTGATATGTCAGTTGATGGAACTATTACAGAGGAATATATTTCACAAGAAGCGGTTGCTGGTAATAATGTGGCACTAACCATTGATTCAAACTTACAAAAAGTAACAGAAAAAGCTTTGGCAGAAAATATTAAAAAAATATCAAATGGAGCATATGGAAAAAAATATAATGCTAAAAATGGTGCAGCAATTGTAATGAATATAAAAACCGGAGAAGTGCTAGCACTAGCAAGCTATCCAGATTATGAACCAGAATTATTTGTATCAGGAATAAGCCAATCAAAATTAGATGAATATAATAAAAATAAAAACTGCTATAACTGGGCAATTTCAGGAACCTATGCACCAGGATCTGTATTTAAAATGGTAGTTGCAACAGCAGCGTTAGAAGAAAAGATAATAACAACTCAAACTACAATAAATGATACAGGTATATATCCAAGAGGGCATAAGCCAGCCTGTTGGATATATACAGATAGACATTATGGACATGGTTACTTAAATGTTACGGGAGCTATTAAAAAATCTTGTAATTATTTCTTTTATGAACTAGGTTACAGAATGGGAATAGATCCTGTGATAAAATATGCTAAAGCATATGGACTTGGAGTAAAAACAGGAATAGAATTGTCAGGAGAAGCAGAAGGTATAGTAGACTTAAAAAAACAATGCCAAGATTTATATGGACAACAGTGGCAACTAGGAGATACACTTTCAGCAGTAATTGGGCAAAGTTATAATGATTATACACCTATCCAAATAGCAAGATATGTTAGCATGCTAGCAAACGGAGGCAAGTCAGTAGATGTTACATTAATAAAATCTATTACAGATGCAGATGGAAATAAAATATCAAAAGATGAATATGAGAAAAAAATAAAAGAAAAACTAGGAATTGAAGACATACCAGAAGTTAAAGATTTAAATATAAAAAAAGAAAATTTAGATGCTATATTAAAAGGCATGAAAGGAGTTACAAGCGAAACTGGAGGAACAGCTTATTATGTATTTTCTGATTTAGATATAGATATTGGAGGAAAGACAGGATCTGCTGAAACGGGAATTAAAAACCAAGTAAATGGATGGTTTGCAGGGTTTGCACCATATGATGATCCAGAAATTGCAATTGTAGTTTTTATAGAAAATGCAGGAGCTGGAGGAAATGTAGGGGATACAGCCAAAACGATAATAAATGAATATTTAGGAATGAATGCTAAAGATGTGAAGGAAGACCTTAATGCAATTCCTTCTACACAAATCAATAATTAAACTGTTATATAAGGAGTTAAAAATAGATGAAAAAAGAAGAAGTAAATGAATTAGGATTATATGGAATTAAAAAAAGTTTTAATAAGGAAATTGCAACCTCAGAAACTAAATTTTATAAAGGTTCAATTCGTTCAGGACAAAAAATGGAATTTGAAGGAAGCTTAGTAATACTTGGAGACGTAAATGCAGGGGCTGAAGTATTAGCTGAAGATAATGTTGTAATACTAGGAATATTAAGAGGAATGGCACATGCAGGAGCAAAAGGAAATAAAGAGGCTATAATTGCAGCAGCCTCTATTGAATCTGCACAAATACGTATTGCAGATATTGTAAAAGAAATTGAAAGAGAAGACAATGTAGAAGATACAAGAGAAATTAAAACTTATGCTTATGTTGAAGAAAATGAAATCATATTAACTTAATAATAACAATATAAGAGCAATAAATAAATATTGATCTTTAACATCTTCCTTGTACAAAAAGAAAATCAATCCAATAAGTAAAAGGTCATCATTATATAATTTTAAACCAAATAAATCAAAATAACTTTCATCTTCGCCACGATCAGTTTGATTAAAAAAATTATCTAAAAAATTAAAACCATATGAAGATGTATTAGTTTTCTTATTATCTTTAGGCTTGGTCGAAGATTTATAATCTTTATTATATCCTCTTGAAAAATCAGGAGGATATTCTTTTGCTTTAGAAGCGGCTAGCGCACCTCTATTATAGTACATAGTAGAACTAGGAGTATATCTTCTAAGATAAGGAAAACTGAAAAATGGGTAACTATACATCATTCTTTTTTTCACCACCTAAAGGATTCAAAATTTCAAATGCTTTTCCCATACTAAACAATTTTATGTATTGGTCAACTTTGTCTTTTCTACTAGGCTTTAGATAGGGCTTTAAAGACTTTAACAAGTTGGCTCTGGGATCATTTTGGCTTCTGTTCATATTATCAATAATAGATTTCATTTTTAACATAGTATCCATATCAAAATTTGGCATATCATTAGAATTATTTTCTGAATTTGGCTGTTCCGTAGAAGAATTAGAAGACATGCCATTAGAATTAAAATTATTAAGCATACTTTTTATAGAATCTGGAACTTCATTATTTTTAAGCATATCATTCATTTTCTGAAAAATTTCTGACATATCTTCACTCATAACCATTCTCCTTAAATATTATTATTTTTTCTAATTTGATTTATAATATTATCTGCATCTTTAGAATTAAGCATTTTACTAACTTTAGAAAGATTTGCGTCCAACTCTTTTTTATCCATTTTAGAAAGCATATTCATAAGTTGTGCCACATCCATCTTATTATCCATACAATCACCTCAATATAATATATGTTCTTAAAACTATAATATTATATGTAAGAAAACTAAAATAGTGACTAATGTAATATAAATTTAATATTGGGCACGTTAATTGTAGTTCCGTAAATAAAAAACCTATATTTACCACTATTACCAAAGATTTGCTGTTGAAAAATGTCATAAAAATGATAAAATATATATGAGTAATTATAAATATAAGAACAAAATGTAAAAAAAAGTAACTTTGAGGGTTAAAAAGCATTGAAAAATGAGCAAAAATGTCGTATAATATAATATGAGATTTATAATTTTAAGGAGGAAGCTATGAATAAAACATTAAAAAAGATTATCGCAACAGTACTACTTACCTGTATGATAAGTGCCAATTTATCTATAATTGGAGAATATGGAATAAGTTATGCATTATCAGAAAGTGAACTATCTAATCAAAAAACAACTACTCAAAATGAAAATGTAGAATTTAATTCATACTTTGAGGGAGGAGTTCATAGTAAAACAGAAAAACTTGAAAATACAACAAAGCTATTTGTTAACATCAAAGTAAAAAATGCAGGTTACTTGGAAAATCCGGTAATCAGTTTTTCAGATGTAAACTTTAAAATAGTAGGAGAAGTGAATAACGAAAATATTCAAAGCATTAGTGAAAATAAAATAACTTTAAATAAATTAAATAATGGAACAGACCTAACACTAGAAATTCCAGTAAAAGTACTTAATGAAGATGAAGTTGCATTAGATAATTTTGAAAAAGAGACAAAAACAAATTTCACAGCTACATATATAGATGCAAATGGAAAATCGAATGAGATTTCAAAACAAGTTGTAAATAAATTATTATGGGATGGAACAGAAGGAACAGAAGGAATATTAAAAACAGATGTAACTAAAAAAATCCCATATCATATTGGTGAAAAATATGGAGTGCTATTACAATTTTATATAGAATCAGGAATAAAAGATAGCAAATTACCAATTAAAACAACTCAAATAGATGTAACAGTTCCAACATTAAATAATATAAAACCAACCTCAGCAAACGTAATAGCAACAAATACAAAAGCAACAAATGGGGAAACAAATGGAACAAACTTCACATCAAATAATTATAACTATAACTCAACAACAGGAGTTTTAACAATAAATACTAAAAATAAACAAGACAAAATCTCATGGGTAAAAAATGTTAAAGATAGATATTTAGTTACCTTTATTTTTGATGTAAAAGAAGCATATGACTATGTTATAAACAATACTAGTAAAATAGAAGTAGGAATAAGTGCAAAATCAGAAATAGAAGTATATAATGGACAAAAAACTATAGTTAAAAACAATGCAGAAAAATCATTCTCATATACTGCAGGTGAGGGTGCAACTGTGTCAATGCCAACAGAAGGAAAAATGATAGACTTTGATATAAAAACTATATCAGAAATGGCTAAAGGACAAATTTATGCAAACTATGAAGCAAAAAATAAAAATGAAACAACATATAATATAAACTACTATGCTACAGTATGTAATGCGGAATTAACAGATAAGATTGAATTTACTCAAGAGATAGATCAATTTTTAACAGAAGAGAATACTAAAAATGCGACAACAGTTGCAGGAAACAATTATACATACAATAAAATAGTAAAAATAAATAAGGATATATTCAAAAAAATTCTTGGAGAAGATGGAAGCATAAAGTTAGCTAATTTAGATGGAACAGAAATTGCAACAATAGATAAAGATACAACAGTTTCAGAAGAAAAGTATACTATAGATATAAGCGAAAAAAATAACAATCAATTGTTAATAACAACAAGCAAACCAGTAGCAGAAGGAATATTAACAATTGAGGTAGAAAAAGCAGTAAAAACAAATGTAGATTATACATCAAATCAAATGAAAAATTTTAAAAAATTAACTACAGGAATAACAGCAAAAGTAGATGAAAAAGAAATAAATGCAACAAAGGAAATAACATTAACAGAGCCAAAATCAGAAGTATTATTTGAAGTTAATAAAGAAGAATTAACAACTGTAGTAGAAAACGAAAATGTTGAATTAAGAATGGTATTAAATATTTCAGATACAACAAAAGCACTATATAAAAACCCAACATTTAAAATAAAATTACCATCATATATTAGCAAATGTGATTTAAATAGTTATGACATATTAATGGGAAATGGTTTAAAAATAAAAAGTGCAAAAACAGCAACTGAAAACGGACAAATAGTAATAAATGTGGAATTAGAGGGAACACAAACAGAATATTTAATAGATGCTCAATATAAAGGTTCTATAATAACATTAATGACAAATATAAAAGTTGACCCATTAACACCAACTAATGCTAGTACAGTAGAAGTAGAATATACAAACCAAAATAGTTTTGATACACAAGAAAACAAAGTGACAAAAGAAACAATAAAATTTGTTGCACCAGAAGGTGTAGTAACATCAAACCAAATTGAGAATTACATTGAGAATGGTAACTTACAAACTATATCATCAGATAAAACTGAGGTAGAATTAAATACATATGCTAAAGCAAGAGTAGCAACAATTAGAGGAAAAGTAATTAACAACTATCAAAATAAAATAAAAGATATTGTAATACTAGGAAGAATTCCAGCAACAGATACAAATGAAATTGACAACCAACAAAGTTTAAATGCAACATTTGATTCAAAGCTTAAAGATGAAATTAAATTAGATGGAGTAGATGCTACAAAATACACAGTATACTATTCTAAAAATGGTGCTGCTAATAAAGATATAACAAATAGCGAAAACGGTTGGAGTACTGAATTTAATGCTGCTTCTAAGTCATATTTAATAGTTATAAATGACTATGAAATGGAAACAGGAAAAACTATTGAATTTAAATATAACGTGGAAATACCAGCAAATTTAGTATACAACAATCAAGCAAGTGAAATGTATAAAGTTTATTATAATAACATTTCTGCAATAGGAATACAAGCTGAAAGCAAAACATCTGCAGTAATGGAATTAACAACAGGAGAAGGACCAGTATTAACAGCAAACTTAACATACAATTGCCCTATAGTAAGACAAGGACAAGTAGTAAAAATGATATTAACTTTAAGCAATTCTGGCAAAAAAAGTGCAACAAATGTAAGTGTGAAAATACCTGTACCAACAGGTGCAAAGTTTACAAAGAATGAGAATCTTAGTGGATTTTTTGATGAAGATGATATAGTTAAAACGATAAGCATTAAAGAATTAAAACCAAATGAGAAAAAAGAAGTTATATATTATCTAAGAATAAATAGAGATATGGTTGGAGAAATTACAACAAAAGCAGAAATAACCATGAATGAAGTTGAATCTAAAATGTATTCAAATGAATGTAAATTAGATGTTCAAGAAGGAAAAATTATACTAGAGTTAGCAGGGCATATTAACACAGAATATGTATTTAAAAAAGGAGATGTTATACCATACACATTATATGTTTTTAATAAATCTAATGGAGAAACATTAAATAATGTAGATATAACAATTCCTCTACCACGTGGAACTAAAGCAAAAGATATAGCTATTATAAAAGATCTTGCAACTGAGGAAACTTCAACAGAAGGTATAACATATGATCAACAAAATAATATAATTAATGTAAAATTCAATCAAATGGAAACACAAAAAAATATTCAATTTAGTATCGAGATAACAGATAATATTAGTACAGTTCCTGTAATTGCACAAGCAACTATAGATAATGCAAATATACACTATTCAAATCATTCAGAATATAAGGTAGAAGAATTAACATTAGAAGTTTCAGCACTAACATCAACTCCTAAAGTTGTTAAAGAAGGAGAAACTATAAAATATAACCTAAATATCAAAAATACAAGCAATATATTTGTGGGTGGATTTACAGTAACGGACATACTACCAGATGGATTATCATTTGAAAATGCTAAATATATTTATCAAGGTAATCAAGTAGATTTTGAATATGCTAAAGATAACAAAGTAGAAATAAAAATTGCTAGATTAGAACCAGGTGAAAGTGTAGATATAGAAATTACCGTAAAAGCTGGGCTATTGCCAAATAAAGATGACAAGGAAGTACAAAACAAATTAACAATTGATGTAGACGGATTAGATACAATTACAACTAATATAGTAACTAATATTATAGAATATAATGAACAATTACATAAAACATTAGAAGATCAAGATAGAGAAGAAAATCCAGATCCAGACAATCCAAACCCAGACAAGCCAGATCCAGACAATCCAGAAAAATTAAACTATAAAATTACTGGTACAGCTTGGGTAGATAGCAATAAAAATGGAAAACATGATTCAGAAGAACAAGTACTACCTAATATGAAAGTAATGTTATTAAGTAAAGAAAATAACTTAGTTGTAAAAGATGAAACTACAAATGAAAATAAAATAGTATCAACAGACAGTAATGGTAAATATGAATTTACCAATGTTCCAAAAGGCGAATATATGGTAATATTCTTATATGATTCTTCAAGGTACACTATAACACAATACCAAGCAAATGGAGTAGATGAAAGCTTAAATTCAGATGCAATAGATATATATATTACTCTTAATGGAGAAAAGGTAAAAGTAGGAACAACAGATGTAATTAAAGTTCAGGATAGTAATATTAGAGATATAGATATCGGTTTATATGAAATTCAAAAATTTGACTTAAAACTAGATAAATATATAACTAAAATTACATTAACTACACCAACAATAGGAACAAAAGTATATGACTATAATAATACACAAATGACAAAAATAGAGGTATTAAAAAGAAACTTAGGAAAGAGTAGTATTATTATAGAATATAAAATTGTTGTAACAAATGAAGGAGATATTGCAGGATATGTTAATAAAGTAGTAGACTATTTACCAAAAGATGTTATATTCAATAGTGAAATCAATAAAGATTGGTACTTATTAGACAACGGAAATGTATATAACAATAGCTTAGAAAATAATAAAATTAACCCAGGAGAAAGTAGAGAGTTAACTTTAATAGTTACTAAAGCAATAACTGAAAATAGTTTAGGAATATTAAATAATAATGCAGAAATTTATGAATGTTATAATGAACTAGGACTAGCAGATATAGACTCAATAGCAGGAAATAAGGCAGAAGCAGAAGATGATATGTCAAAAGCAGATATAGTACTAGGAGTAGTAACAGGTAAAATAGCCATTTATTCATCACTTGCTATTGTAATTGTAGCAATGATAAGCTTAGGAATATTTGAAATAAAGAAGAGAGTTTTAAACAAAAAATAAGATTGAGGGAAAGGAGGAAAAAAATGAAGAAAAATATTATAAGAGCATCAATAATAATATTTGCAATAGCATTAGTTATCTTTGGAATATATTTTTTAGCTAACGGTGTTACAACACAAATATCACAACTAAATGCTTTAGAAAATAATAAGTTAGTAGGTAGTATTATTAGCGGAGAGAAAAATCCTGAAGGTAATTATTTTCTTTGCCCAAATGATGAAATAAAAATGTGGTGGGAACCTGGAGGAATTCCGGATGACGACCAAAATTATTGGATGGGAGACGAAAGAGATCTTATGCCAAAAGTGAAAGACGCAAATGGTAATTGGTATCAATTTTATTGTATCAATGAAGGAGCAACTTTACATATTGCAGGACCTGACTCACCAACAATACTTACTAGAAACGGAGGAGACATATCAGCAACACCAGCATTAGCATATATTTGGTCTATAAATAATTCATCTGCATGGAGTTGGACTAAAGCAGTGGCCACATGGAGTATAGGTAATCATTATACTAATGGAAATTATGATAATGGTCTAGTAGGATGGGTAGCGACTTCTTCAAGAAGAGCTAACGCGAATGCGAATGAGGTGGACACATGTGTTGATGAAGCTAAAAAATATGCTGATTATGATAAAGAAGTAAGAGGAAAAGGCTTAACACCACAAAATAAATCAAAAGATACAAAGTTAATTGTAGACAATAATAATATAACAATAGGAGCATTAAAAATATCATATAATGGCCAGAAGCCATTTTCAGGAATGTCAGGAATACAAGCTATATGTAAAGATGCATCAGGAAAAACAATAAAAACAATAAATGTAACTAAGGGTAAATTAAAAAATCAAGTTACAGGAGTCTGGGGAGGAGAAACAACATTAACTTATTTTACACCAGATAGCACTACAAAAATAGACAAAAACACAAGAAATTATCCAGCCTCAAACCAAGAGTTTAAAGTTGTAATTCCTAAATCAAGTGTACCTACAAATACTACTAAGATAGAAATTAATGTTATATTTAAATATATGCTTGCAAACGGAAAATATATTAGATATATAACGACACAAAATCAATATACAGGTGAAGCTAAAGGATTACAACAAGTAATAACATGTGATGCTATTAGAACATTATACCAAGAAGAATTATCTTTAGGAGAATATGATATAACTACATCGGTGTCAGTAACTAAGGTATGGAATGATGCTGGTAATAAAGATAATGTAAGACCAAGTTCTATAACAGTAAAATTAATGAATGGAACTACTGTAGTGAAAACTTGCAAATTAAGCAAGACAAATAATTGGAAATATACATTTACTAATTTACCTAAATTTGATGCTTCAGGTAAAGAAATTGTTTATACAGTTAAAGAAGAACCAACAGCAAAAGGATATCAAGTAGCCATAACAGGATCTACAACAAAAGGATATACAATTACAAATACAGCTTTAATTAATTTAAAGGTAAAGAAACAATGGTCAGATATAAATAATAAATATGGAGAAAGACCAACATCAGTTGTTGTGTACTTATACAAAGACGGACAAAAAACAGATCAAAAAATCACATTATCAGAAAAGAATAATTGGACAGGTGAGTTTAAAGATTTAGTAAGATACTCTGGAAACAATGATATTAAGTATACAGTAAAAGAAGAGCCAGTACCAGATGGATATAAAGTAGTTGTAGAGGGCTCTGCAACAGAAGGATATACAATTAAAAATATATTAGCAACAATAGGCGGAAATGTTTGGAAGGACACAGAAGTAGGAAAGACATCAACAGTTGACGGAAAAAATAATACAGAAGGAGATATCCCATTAAAAGATGTTAAAGTAACATTATATGATTCTGCAACAAATCAAATTGCAAAATTAAATACATCTACTAAAGGCCTAACAGGTTCAAAATTAATGCATAGAGTAAATCCAACTCTTACAGACGAAAAGGGAAATTATTTATTCATAGGTGTAGATAAAACTAAAAAATATTATGTGGTATTTGAATATAATGGACAAAAATATTTACCAACAGAATATTTAAAAGCAAGTAACAAACAGTATGCATCAATAGCAGCAATGATAAAAGATAACAAATATAATACAAATGATTGGAAAATTACATCAAAAGCACTAGAGACAACAACAGCCAGAACAAACTTTGATAATAAATTTGGAGAAATCAAAGCATATCCTAACAATTACACAACAAGTAATTCACTAGGAAAAGTTGGACAAAGCAACTCAGTATTCTCAGAGTTAAAACTAATGGGATATACACTTGGAGAAAACGGAAAATACAGTCAAACAGAAAAACAACTAATAGATGGATATAAATATGACGAAAATGGAAATAAAACTACAACATATTCTGAAGGTATAATTTCTGCAGAAATAAGAAAATATATTGAAGCTAATAAAAGCTTTCCAAGTGAAAAACAAATAAAAAATATATATGAAAAAATAGCTGGAACAAACACAGAAATGTGGAGAAAATTACAATACATAGAAGATTGTAAAATAACAGCATCAACAAGAAATAAGACATCAGTAGAAACTTATAGAGTAGAGGATTATGAAGATACAACAGGATTAACATATATTAATTTAGGACTTATAGCAAGACCAGAAGTTGATTTAGCTCTAAGAAAAGACATTTTATATGCAGCGACAAAAATCAATTCAAAAACAGAAATATATCAATATGATAAGCGTGCAAACAATGATGAATATTGGTTAATTGAATACAGAATGAGAAATTATGCTGATTACTATGGCGGAATGTATGTAAATGGAGTATATAAATCAGACTATAGATATAGAGGGGAAAGAACTAATGGCGGAAGTGACTTAGAAGCATATGTAACATATAAAATAACAGTAAGAAACTCATCTATAGATATATTAGGACAAATAACAGAAATAGTAGATTATTACGATAAAGATTACACATATATGCCTAAGCTATCATGGGTAATGTACAAAGACAATTCAGCAGATGACAATACAAAAATTGCTGTAAAGAAAGAAGATTACTGTAATATGATTGCAACAGGCGACTTGTCAAAAATTCCAAATACAAGAAGCATAAAATCTAGCAACTCAAGTAAATATAACACTAAATCAGATATGACAACAGAAATGAATGCTATATATATTAGTGGATTAGCAGACAAGAAATTAGCGGTAGGAGAGCAAGCATATATCTATTTAACCTTTAAAGTAAATAAAGATGGAGATAACCCAATAACTGTAGATAAAGATAATGAATTCAAAATGAATTATGCTGAAATAAATGGATATAAAACATACTACACAGATGGTACCGTTTTACCAAACAATATAAAGAAAACAAGCAATAATGTAGCAGGGTTAATAGACATCAACTCAACACCGGGCAATTTAAGACAATCTGATATAACAGGCAATAAGTACGAAAAGAACTTTGAGAATGATACAGACCGTGCAAAAGCATTACAAATAAAGATAGACGACAATTCACAAAGAAAGATAAGTGGAACGGTTTGGGAAGACCAAAGAACAAAAGAAGTATCAGGAACAAGCATAGGAGATGGAGTAAGACAAACAAACGAAATTAAGATACAAGGTGTTACGGTACAATTACTTGAAAAGTTGAAAGATGGAAAAGAATTCTTATGGCAAACAACAACAACTGATGCAAACGGAGCTTACAAATTTTCAAACTTTGTACCTGGAAATTATATTGTTAGATTTATGTATGGACATAATCTCCCTACTGTACAAACTAAAAACAATGTATCATATAATGGTCAAGACTTTAAATCAACAGTATATCAAAAAGAAATTAATGGAAAAGAAATTTCAGGATATGCAGAGGAGTACTATAATATTAGAGCTGCAGATACCTTTGGCAAAAACTTGTCTGATGCAAGAGATATTTGGGAAGACAAAACAATATCAATTGGACAGCAAATAAATAATAGACCAACAGCTGTATACCAAAATGTAACATTACAAGGTAGAGAAACGGTAAATAAATATCTTGCTAATGGAGCAAAAAATCATGATGCAGAAATTTTGGCAGTACCATATGCAAGTAACCCTAACCAAACATATATAGCTGAATTGATTAAAAATACTCAAGTAGTAGCAGAAACAGGAATAATAGTAATTGAGGGAGAGTATGACAGACAAACAACCTTAGGAGATAGTACTCAGAAAACAAGTAATGGAAAAGAAAACTATGCAAATGGAAATGATGTAAATGGTACATATGAAATTAAGAATCTTGACTTTGGACTAACAGAAAGACCAAAAGCACAATTAGAACTAAACAAACAGGTAACAAATGTAAAAGTAACATTAGCAAATGGAAATGTGTTATTTGATGCAAATGATGCGGTAGCGAATTTAGCTTGGATAAAACATAAAGATTATGACCTAATGAGTAAAATGAAAAACGGAAAATATGAAGATTACTACAACAAAAAGGTAAACGAAAAATATAACCGTTATTCATATAAAACAGACATACAAGATATGATAAATAACACACTATATAGAGGTGGAAAGAACGGAAAAAACGGACTTATCCAAGTAACTATGGATTCAGAGCTAATGCATGGAGCGACAATACAAATAAGTTACAAACTAACAGTAAAAAACGTAGGAGAAATAGATTATACAGGAAAAGACTTCTACTATAAAGCAGTTGGAGCAAGTGAAGGAAACAAGGTAACAACAACAGCAAACTTAATTGTAGACTATATTCCAAATAATTTACAATATAGAGAAGGAGACAACGAAGGTTGGTCAGTAGTAAAGGCTCAAGATTTAATTACAACAGGAAATGTAAATGGAAGTATAGGAACATCAATAAGTAAATATAATACAATACTTGCAACAGACAAAATGAATAAAGCATTAAAACCAGGAGAAACAGTTACAAAAGAATTAGTATTAACACAAACCATTACATCACAAAATACACAAGATAATATGACCTATGGAAACATAGCAGAGATATTACAAACCTCAAACACCGTAGGAAGAAGGATGGCATTTTCAATAGTAGGAAATCAAGACCCTACAAAAGCACCAACAGAAGTAGATAGTTCAAAAGCAGAAGAAGTAGTAATATTACCACCATTTGGACAAATGTACTTATACTTTGGTCTAGGAATTGCAGTGCTAGCAGTAGTAGTAGGAGGAGTAATATTAATTAAGAAAAAAATTCTTAAGAAATAGCTAATTTAAGAAATTCTATAAGGAAATCCTTATGGAATTTCTTTTTTGCTTTTTACATACCAAAATATTGAAAAATCAACAAAAATAATGTAAAATATAAGACATAAAAAGGAAAAAACACTAAAGATAGCAAAAAAGATAGAAAACTTTTTTTATTTGCATACCAAAAACGACAAACATTTTAAGAAGATTGTACTAAAATATATGCATATTAAAAAAGTAGGGGTGGTAAAAAGTGTTTAACAATAAAAATAATGAGGGAACAGCTAAACAAATATTAGCAAATCTTTTTAGTATTCAAAACATTATTATTTATATAATATCATTTATGATTTCAATGGTAGGTTTTAGTAGTAAGAACCTTATGCTTAGCATAAGTCCATTTGGAATAAGTTTTTTAGCCGCAATATTAAGTAACCATAAGCCTATAGGTTTTATATACTTGCTAACATTAGTAGGCACATTCATTTCTTTTGGTACAAATAGTACATTAACATATTTTTTAACAACACTTATATTTTTTGTACTAGTATTAATAAAAAGACCAAAAGAACAAGAAGACGTAAATGAGCAAAAAAAACTAGGTGGACATTTGCTATTAGCAGTGCTACTAGTACAAATTGTACCGATGTTTTTTACAGATTTTTATGTTTATGACTTATTAACCAGTATAATGCTTGCAATAGCAAGTTATGTATTTTATAAAATTTTTGCAAACTCAATATCAATGCTACAAGATATAGGCACACAAAAAGCTTTCTCAATTGAAGAAGTTATGGGGACAAGCCTTTTATTAGCAATTGCTTTTTGTGCATTTGGCGACTTAAGTGTATTTGGTTATAGTATACGCAATATTTTAAGCATTTTACTAGTTTTAATATTAGGTTGGAAAAATGGTATGTTGGTTGGTGCTACAAGTGGTATAACAAT
>OQVN01000413.1_pt1 | contig 16408 bp, 14 predicted proteins | sample 1691621 | NCBI WGS metagenome assembly OQVN01 (sample SAMN03418278, study PRJEB22391) | human gut metagenome | biome: human-gut; feature: organic feature; material: feces | host: Homo sapiens | place: Tanzania | collected 2013-01 | reverse complement strand
ACCCAGGGCGCTGCCCTGGGCTAAGAGCTTCTGCCCTTTCAGGGCGTGCTGCTTATAGGGGCTTTCAGCCCGTGCCAACCGTACACGTCGAATCATGTCTTTTATAGCAGCAAGGCAATTAAAGACAAAGAGGAAAAAGAACGTGTGTACTGGTCAAATCATTTCTTTTATAGCAGCATATTACTGGTCAGGATTCTCGACGAAACCCTGGTACTCGGGGACGAGCCCAGACATGATAGCGTCGTAACTCTTTGTCATCTGGTTCTTGATATTCTCGGCACCCTTGCCTATCGGCTGGATGGGCTCGTGAATAGTAAGACGAAGAGGATGCCAGAAAATCCAATACATGTCCTTCATGCGCGGCTTCACATCGAAACTGCCGTTGATGGTGAGCGGACAGACGGGCAACTGCAACTCGTCTGCCAACATGAAGGCTCCTCGACGGAATACACCCATGTGACCTGTGAAGGTGCGGGCGCCTTCGGGGAAGACTACCAATGACATTCCTTCCTGTAGTTCCTCGCGGGCCTTGTCGTAAGAGGCGCGTATCTTGGAAGGGCCGCTCTTGTCGACAAAGATGTGATGGGCATACTGGCAGGCTATACCTACCAAGGGCACCTTGCGAAGCGCCTTCTTCATCATCCACTTGAAGTTACGGCCTAAGAAGCCATAAATCAAAAAGATGTCGAATGACCCCTGATGGTTGGCCACGAACACGTAGCTCTGATTCTTCTGCAGATGTTCCCTGCCTTCTACCTTGACGGGCAGCAGGAGAAGACGGATCCACAACTGCGACCACAACTTGCCAGGATAATAGCCCCAGAAATGGCCATTACCCAACATACAGCCCAAGACTGTGATGACACTGGTCAAAATGCTTGCCACCAAAAGGATTGGAAGACAAATCAACAACTGATAAATGCGATACAGATACTTCATTTGTGGTTCAATATTTTTTTGAATGATTTTTTTTCGTGGAAAGTTATTTTTTTTGAGAAGTTAGAGAAGTTAAAGGAAGTTATCACTCCCTTCGGTCGTTCGAGAAGTTAAGGGATTTCAGTGTGATAACCACAATCTCGGCGGTGGAACCGACACGGATGGGAACCACACCACCTAAGCCGGCGGTGGTAAAGAGCTGACAGCCCTCGCGCTCATAGAGGCCATAGTCATAGGGAGCAAACATCGTGGGACGTAATCCGAACACGGATATTTGTCCGGCATGGGTGTGGCCGCTCAGAGTGAGCTGCGGCGCCACCAACACCTCGCCTTTCCTGCCATACACCTGGTTGATGCGCGAAGGAACCATGTCCTCCCACTGCGTGGGGATGTGCTGAAGCATCAGGACGAAGTGGCCTGGACGGATGCCCCGAAGCGCCTTTGCCACATTGGCATGAGCAGGTTTCTTGAAGTTTTCTGTGCCCGCAACATAGATGGAGTCGGAACCGCGATGCACCACGGCGTGCTCGTTGAGAAGCAGATGCCATCCCATCTGCCATTCCAGCCGGCGAGTCTCCTGCTCCTGCCTGAGACAAGTGAGCGAATCGGCTTTCACATAATAGCTGTAGTCATGATTGCCCAGCACACTGTATACGCCGTCCTTGGCACGCAGGGAGGAAAGCATCCTGACGTAAGGCTTGAGCTCGGACGGACGGGTGTTCTGAATGTCGCCGGTGAAACAAATCATATCGGGATGCTGGGCATTGATGCTGTCGACATCACGCTGTGGCAGATCGCTGCGCCAACCGTAATAGGATCCAGCATGGAAATCGCTGAAGAGGACAATGCGATAGCCGTCGAAACTGGCAGGAAGCTGGGGCACAGCTATGGTGACGCGCTTCACCTCCAACTCACCGAAGCCATAAGTGAAGCCATAAAGGAAAACGCCGACGGACAGGAGGCCCATGACAAGACCTATGAGCCGACCCCAGTTGCGCCTGCCCTTGAGAGCCTTCATCACACACCAACCTACAAAACTGAAAAGGGCATAGACGAAGACGGGAACGGCAAACAGCGCCATGACGACAAACCACACGTCGACAAGCACCGGACGGTCGGGCACGAAGTTGGGCTGTAGCGCTAAATAGCCACTATAGCCAATGACGACGGATGCCGGAAGCCAAAGCAACAAGCGCCTCGCCAAACAGTAGCGGCGCAGCTCATGACAGAAGCACCACAGATAAGGCAAAAGGGTGCCCAAGAGAATCCATATATATATGCGTGCTATCATTTCTTAATCAAACTACTCTGTAAATAACGGCGCATCAACTCGACGGGGATGCCACGGCGACGCGCATAGTCGCGCAACTGTTCTTCGTCAATCTTGCCCAGGTCGAAATAATGGGCCTGAGGATGGGCGAACATCAGTCCCGACACACTGGAATGGGGCATCATCATGCCGCTCTCGGTAAGCCGGATGCCTATCTGCGACATGGTGAGGAGCTGGTCGAGCTCGAAGTTGACGCTGACATCGGGCAACGACGGATAACCCACGGCAGGACGGATGCCCTGATATTCCTCACGATGAAGCTGCTCCATCGTGAGATGCTCATGGGGAGCATAGCCCCAGAAGTGGCGACGAACCTCTAAGTGCATCTTCTCGACCGTGGCCTCGGCAAGGCGGTCGCTCAGCACCTGTGCCATCATCGACAGATAATCGTCGCCCCTGTAAGCCTCCAGCACTCCTGCCTCGACGGAGGCACAAAACAACCCTACCCTGTCGCGCAGGCCGCACGAAAGCGGCAAGACAGAGATGGGGGCTTCCGGCAGCCACTGGATGCTGCTGACGCAACAGAGGAATGCGGGTGAACCTGGCATCGGCTGTGTCATCTGCATAAAGCAGCAGGTCGTCCATGTCGGCATTGGCGGAGTAAAGGGCAAAGATCGCATGGGTGTGATAACGCCCCTGCCACGACTGCATCATGGCGGAAGCCTCATCACGCAGCCGCTGTTTCTCTGCCAAAGGCTTACCACTCATGCCCCAGGCATGATAGAAATAAAGCCAGTTGATGTAGGGTACTACTTCGTCTATATCGTATGTGAGGACCTGCGGGTGCATCCTTTAAACTTTAAACATTAAACATTCCCTCAAGGTATTTGTATTAACTTCTTAACGCCTCCTGAATTTTGCTTCTGGATTTAACTTCTGAACAGAATGGGCTGTCCCTTAACAGAGGCATCGAAGGCACCCTTGTCGTAGACGAGACGGCCATTACAGAAGGTCTGCTCCACTCGCCACTGGAACTCGTGACCCTCCATAGGACTCCACCTGCACTTACTCTGAATCTGGTCGCGAGTCAGTGTCCAGGGAGCATGGGGACGAACGATGACGATATCGGCCTGATAACCCTCGCGCAGGAAGCCACGCTTCTGTACTTCGAAGAGACGAGCAGGCTGATGAGCCATCAGCTCTACCATCCGCTCGATGGTAAGCACGCCCTCGTCTACCAGTTCGAGCATGGTGACCAAGGAGAACTGAACCATCGGCATGCCCGAGGCAGCCTTGGCGCAACCCCCCTGTTTGTCCTTCCACTCATGAGGAGCATGGTCGGTACCTATGGTGGTGATTCTGCCGTCGGTGAGAGCCTTGCGCAATGCCGTGCGGTCGGCCATAGTCTTGATGGCAGGGTTACACTTGATGAGCGCTTTCTTGGTCGCATAATCCGCCTCGGTGAAATAGAGGTGGGCAATGACAGCCTCGCCTGTGACCGAGGAGCCTGGCGTGAAGAGGTCGAGCTCACGAGCCGTGGTAACGTGGGCGATATGCAGACGTGTGCCATACTCATGAGCCAGTTGCACAGCCAGACGACTACTCTCATAGCAGGCCTGCTCGCTGCGTACCGCGGGATGGAACTCCACCGCGGGGTCGTCGCCATACCGCTTCTTGAAGGCTGCCATATTGCTGTTGATGATGTCGGTATCCTCGCAATGAGCCATCAAGGGCAAATCGAGATCGTGAGCTGCCTGGAAGATGCGGCGCAGTGACTCAGCCTTGTCGACAAGCATATTGCCAGTGCTGGAGCCCATGAAGAGCTTAATACCGGGAATGCGATGACGGTCCAACTGGGAGAAACTCTCCACATTGTCATTGGTGGCGCCGTAGAAGAAGGCATAGTTGACATGACTTTTTTGGCTGCCGAGAGCCGTCTTGTCGGCCAGGGCTTCGAGTGTAGTGGTCTGAGGCACCGTGTTGGGCATGTCGAAATAAGAGGTGACGCCGCCAAAGGCTGCGGCCCTGCTCTCACTCTCGATGTCGGCCTTGGCGGTGAGACCGGGCTCACGGAAATGCACATGGTCGTCGATCACTCCTGGCATAACAAAACACCCCGAGGCATCGACTGTCTTGTCGAAACTGCCACGAGGTGCTTCTTCGCCATTATAAATATGTGATATCTGTTCGCCATCGACAACGAGGTATCCTCGGAATGTCTTTCCCTCGTTGACGATAGTTCCATTTTTAATCAATGTTTTCATACCTGCTTATTCTTTTTTTTCTGGAATGGTAGGACGCGCCAGGTCGTTGGGTGTAGGCGCTGGCGCTGCTTCGGGCGCAGGCTGGGCTGACACGGCAGGAGCTCCGGGCTGCATATCGCGGGTTCCGTTCATGATCTGCTCGTTCTCCTGAGCCTTCTGATAATAGTCCTTTACATAAGAGTCGTTCTTGAAATGGTCGGTGGCCTTGCTCATGATGTCCTCTATCCATGGGGTGAGCATGGGATACTGATTGCCCATGGTGACGAGGAAGAAGACGCCTGCTCCGAGCACATTGTCGAAGTTGTCGGTCACGAAAGTAGTCACCAACTTGTCTTCCTGTTCAGCCAGGCGGTTGGCCTCAGCTGTGAGCTGACGGGTCACGACGTTCATGTCGCTTCCGTTCATGATGGCCTGGTCGTGCTTATGCACAAGTTCGCGCTGCTGGTTCTGCAGCTGCTGATATTTCTTGAAGAAACCAAACAACTTGTCGTTGAGAGGGCTTCCGCTTACCACCTGCTGTGTATCGTCAAGCTTGACCGTGATGGCTCCGCTCTCCAGGACAAGGGGCAACACGGGCTCATCGTCCATAAAGATATTGGCCATTCTTACAGAATCAAGTGTGCCGTCGAAGTGGAACTGTCCGTGAACGACGTCACAGGAGTCGACGCTCTTGAACTCTGCGTCCTGCAAAACTTTCAGGTAGAGCATACGTCCGTCCAACGTGCTCACATTGGAAGTTCCGGTTATGTCGTAACTGTTGGCACACGATGTCAACGCCAATAAGGAAATAAATGCGTAAAATATCTTGTTCATAAGCTGTTTTCTATTTCGGCTAACAAAAGTACAATGTTAAATTGAAGTACGAAAAAAAATTTATGCTATTTAATTGAATATTGCATGTATTTAGGTTTTATTTGCATTCTTCCTTTTTCAATTCATGCGAAATACGATGTGTGGTGTACAATTCGATGAGGGCTGCCACCAACAGAAACACCACCCACTTGTTGTAGAAATAGGTGATATAGGTCTCGTAGTTGGAAAACCAGTTGCGGGCAAAGGCATAGACTGTATCTACCATCGAGATGCCCGACAGCACGAAGAAGATGTCAGCCACCGTCTGAATACGCTTTAGGCGATGAATAATCTGCGACGGACCTTCGTAGAGCTGCATGGCCTGCATCACACTGAAACTAACTGTTCCTAAAAGGAAAAGCCAACTGGTGTAAAGAACCATCTTGGGATAAATCATAAAACCAAAGGCGAAACAGGCTGCGCCTATCACCATCAACACTCCTCCTAATATAAAAATAGATGCTTGTATCTTATTCAGTTGTTTCATTGTCTTGTTCGTTGTCATTATTCGGTAAATCAGTACTCAGCACAAAAATATCCTCATCGTCGGCCTTCATGAAATAGCGCTCACGGGCTATCCGCTCGTAAGCCCTGCCGCCATGATTCATCTCATGCCACATCTGGATGTCATTCTGATAGAGAGTGGTGTACTTGTCTATCTCCAACTGCAGGTTATGGATCTGAACTTTATATTTTATATGCTGCATGATGCTATTGTCGTCGATGAAACCGACCACCAGCACGCCCACCACAATCACTATAAGATACTTATAATGAGAGAGGTAGTTCCATATTATACTCAATCTTCTGCTCATTAATTTATGAATTTGTTTGCAAAGATAATATTTTTTTGTTATCTTTGCATCATCATTTAAGAAAAAATAATGGAAGAATATATTGTTTCTGCAAGAAAGTACCGTCCGATGACCTTTGATTCGGTTGTAGGACAGAGCGCTCTGACCACAACGCTCAAGAATGCCGTGAAGAGCGGCAAGCTGGCTCATGCCTATCTGTTCTGCGGTCCAAGAGGTGTAGGAAAGACCACCTGTGCACGCATCTTCGCCAAAGCCATCAACTGCGAGCACCCCAAGGAGGACGGCGAGGCATGCAACGAGTGCGAGAGCTGCAAGTCGTTCAACGAACAGCGGTCGTACAACATCTTTGAGCTCGACGCCGCCAGCAACAATGGTGTGGACCACATCAAGGAGCTGATGGAGAAGACGCGCATACCGCCACAGATCGGAAAGTACAAGGTGTTTATCATTGACGAGGTACACATGCTCAGCTCTGCAGCCTTCAATGCCTTCCTTAAGACACTGGAGGAGCCGCCACAGCACGTCATCTTTATCCTCGCCACCACCGAGAAACACAAGATTCTGCCTACCATCCTGAGCCGATGCCAGATATACGACTTTGAGCGCATGACCGTGCCCAACACCATCAACCACCTCAAGATGGTGGCAGAGAAGGAAGGCATCAGCTACGAGGAGCAGGCGCTGGCAGTAATAGCCGAAAAGGCAGACGGAGGTATGCGCGATGCTCTCTCGATATTCGACCAGGCGGTGAGTTTCTGCCAGGGCAACCTGACCTATCAGAAGGTGACAGAAGACCTCAACGTGCTGGACAGCGACAATTACTTCAAACTGATAGACTGTGCACTGGAGAACAACGTGTCGGAGATGATGCTCCTGCTGAACGGCATCTTGGACAAGGGATTCGACGGTGGCAACATGATACTGGGTTTGGCACAGCATGTACGTAACGTGCTGATGGCGAAAGATGCCAAGACGCTTCCCCTATTGGAAACCAGCGAGGCTCAGAAAGCCAAATATCAGCAACAGGCTCAGAAGGCACCTACACCATTCTTATATAAGGCGCTGCAGATAGCCAACAAATGTGACATCAACTACCGACAGAGTTCAAACAAACGACTGCTGGTGGAGCTCACACTGATAGAGATCGGACAGATCACCCAGCCCGAGGACAAAGACATTCCGAGTGCGGGGCGTACGCCCAATAGATTAAAATCCCTGTTTCAGAAAATCATAGCCCAGCTGAAGCCTGCCATTCAGGGTGCAGGTGCTGAGCTTAAAGGCAACGGTGAGGAGAGCAACGAAAAAACTCCTCAGACTGCTGTCCAGCCCCTTCATGCTTCGGAAAACGAAGCCAACAACGAGGCTACCGATAACAAACATCAAGTAAAACCCATCAGCAAAGGCGCCGTCAAACTGGGAACCATCGGCATGACCTTCAGTAACCTGAAGAAAAACATGGAGATGGTAAAACAGCAGTTGAACCCTACCGCCGACGTGAAAGCCATCAGAAGCACTGATGACTCCGAACAATGCGAATTCAACGAAGACGCCCTGCAGTATCAGTGGACGGGCATGTGCGTACGCATGGCACAGAACAACAAAGAACTCATAGGTCTGTCGCACCGTATGCAGGCCATCAAGCCCAAGCTGACGAAATGCCCCAACATAGAAATTGTCGCCGACAACCAACTGTTGCTCGACGACATGCAAAACATTAAAAACAGAATCAGAAACACACTGGTTCGGGGGTTGCACAACACCAACATCGTCATCTCCTACCGACTTTCTCACAAAGAGGAAGTCAAGAAGATTCTCAACAAGAGAGAGGTGCTGGAGAATATGAGAAAGGAAAACCCTGCCTTGGACAAGCTTTGCAATACGCTGAAGCTGGTGATGACATGATGGTTTATCGGGAGTTAAAGGAGTTAAGACAACACATTTCCTCAAATGCTATTGTCTTAACTCCTTTAACTCCTTAAAAAATCTCCTTAAATCAGCGACATTCCCGCTTTCTCACATTCCTCGCGCATTTCCTCAGGCCATATACTTGCCTGAATCTCGCCGATGTGAGCTTTATGCAACAGAACCATACAGAGACGGCTCTGGCCGATACCGCCACCAATGCTCAATGGCAACTTGCCGCCAAGCAACTGCTTGTGGAAATAAAGTTTCTCGCGGTCTTCCTTGCCTTCCAACTTCAACTGGCGCAACAGACTCTCCTTGTCCACACGAATACCCATGGAACTCAACTCGAAACTTCTGCCCAATACAGGATACCAGATCAGGATATCGCCATTAAGACCTGGCAAACCATTCTCGGCCACAGTACTCCAGTCATCGTAGTCGGGAGCACGGCCATCATGCTTCTTTCCATCGCTCAACTTGCAACCGATTCCCTCGACGAATACGGCACCATACTTCTCGCAGATGGCATCCTCACGCTCCTTGGGAGTCTTGTCGGGATACATATCCAACAACTCCTGGGCATGAATGAAGTGAATCTCCTTGGGCAGGAAAGGCTTAATCTGTGGATAATGCTCACAGGTGAGATACTCAGTGCGCAAAATGGAAGCATAGATGCGACGAACCACATCGCGAAGGAAAGCCAACGTGCGGTCTTTCTTCTCGATCACTGCCTCCCAGTCCCACTGGTCTACATAGAGAGAGTGAAGGTTGTCCAACTCCTCGTCGGCACGGATGGCATTCATATCTGTATACACGCCATAACCAGGCTCTATCTCATACTCCGCCAAAGTAAGGCGCTTCCACTTAGCCAGCGAGTGAACCACCTCAGCCTGGGCGTCGCCCAAGTCCTTGATGGGGAAGGTTACAGGACGCTCCACACCGTTGAGGTCGTCATTGATACCTAAACCTTTCAACACAAAGAGAGGTGCTGTCACACGACGAAGACGCAACTCTGTAGCCAAGTTCTGCTGGAAGAACTCTTTTATCAACTTGATTCCCATCTCGGTCTGACGCATGTCCAGCAATGCCTGATAACCGATAGGCTTTATAAGCTTACTCATTTTTTGCATTAGTATTTAAAATTCTGTGCAAAGATACAAAAATATTATCATACTGCAACTATTCTGAACAATATTTTTATATTTTGTTAATCATTTTATCCATTTTCCTTTCTTTTTGTATAGACTTTATGCACTTTTTACTAACTTTTCCGACTTTTCGGCTCTCATACCTCACCAAATGACGAAAGAAAGCAACCTGAACTCACTTTATTCATTCAAAATTTGGTCAATTCAAATAAAATCTGTATTTTTGCACACGTATATGCCAACGTACAGCACGTTTCCTATACCTTATTATATATAAGGGCTCCGTAGCTTAGCTGAATAGAGCGTCAGATTCCGGTTCTGAAGGTCCTGGGTTTGAATCCCAGCGGAGTCACTAATTTTATTAAAAAACTGCAGTTTCACAAGGGTGGAAGTGAGAGAAGTTAGAAAAGTTAAAGAAGTTACAGCCATATCCTTTACTGCCAAAGTATCAGCAAAAGACCATTGCCTTAACTCCATAACAGCTAAATTCCAGAACTTCTGAACCCAGCGAAAGTTCTATTTTCAAAATTATGGACTTAGTAGAAAGATTTATCAATTACACCAAATTCGACACACAGTCGAGCGAAGACTCCGACAGTGTGCCCAGCACTTCAAAACAGTTGGAATTCGCCAAGTACCTGAAAAAGGAGTTGGAGAACGAAGGACTCAGTGATGTGGAGATGGACGACATGGGTTACATCTACGCCACACTGAAAGGCAATACCAAGAAGGAAACACCTACCATTGGCTTCATTTCACACATGGACACCAGTCCTGATGCAAGTGGCAAAGATGTCAAGGCAAGAATCATACGCAACTATGATGGAAACGACATCGAGCTGAGCCCTGGCATCATATCAAGCGTGAGCAAGTTCCCTGAGCTGAAAGCCCATAAGGGCGAAGACATCATCGTCACAGACGGCACCACTCTGCTGGGAGCCGACGACAAGGCTGGTATTGCCGAAATCGTACAGGCGATGTGCTATCTGCGCGACCACAACGAAATCAAGCACGGCGACATACGTGTAGGCTTCAACCCTGACGAGGAGATCGGTATGGGAGCTCATCATTTCGATGTAGACAAGTTTGCCTGCGACTGGGCTTACACCGTTGACGGCGGCGACTTGGGCGACCTCGAATACGAGAACTTCAATGCCGCTGGTGCCAAGATCAAGATTAAGGGTGTGAGCGTGCATACCGGTTATGCCAAAGGCAAGATGGTGAACGCCAGCCGACTCGCCGTAGAGTTCCAGAACATGATTCCCGAGGACGAGACGCCAGAGGCTACCGAGGGCTACCAGGGTTTCTATCACCTCATTGGCATCGAGAGCCGATGCGAGGAAGCCAAGCTCAGCTACATCATCCGCGACCACGACCGCAGCAAGTTCGAAGACCGCAAGAAATTCATTGCCGACTGCGCCAAGAAACTCAACGAGAAATACGGCGAGGGAACCTGCACGGCCGAGATCAACGACCAATATTACAACATGAAGGAGAAGATAGACCCCAACATGCATGTCATCGACATCGTGCTGAGAGCCATGCAGGAAAGTGGAGTTCCTCCTCGCGTGGAACCTATCCGTGGCGGAACCGACGGAGCACAGCTCAGTTTCAAAGGTCTGCCCTGTCCTAACATCTTCGCCGGTGGCGTCAACTTCCATGGTCCTCACGAGTTCGTCAGCATACAGGTCATGGAGAAAGTAGTTCAGACCATCGTCAAAATAGCAGAAATAACAGCCGAATACAACGACTAATCATAAGAAGTAAAGGAGCTTCATGATGCCAACAAAACCTAAACACCACATCAGGTTCTGGCTCATGAGCTCCTTTGCTTTTAGAAAGTAACTCCACTTTCACAAATGGGGAAGTTAAAGAAGTTAAATTAGAAAGTCATGGCAGAAATTCCATTCCTCGTAAAAGACCTCGCACTCATCCTGATGGTAGCAGGAATTGTTACCCTCTTGTTCAAGAAACTCAAGCAACCCCTTGTGTTAGGCTATATCGTGGCAGGTTTCCTGGTCTCTCCCCACATGCCCTACACCATGTCAGTGATCGACGACAACGACATTCAGACCTGGGCAGACATCGGTGTCATCTTCACCCTGTTCTCGCTCGGACTCGATTTCTCGTTCAAGAAGATCGTGAAGATGGGAGCATCGCCCATCATCTCCACCGTCGTCATCGTGTTCTGTATGATGATGCTGGGCATCAGCGTGGGTCATGGATTCGGCTGGAACAAGATGGACTGCATCTTCCTCGGAGGCATGCTTGCCATGAGTTCCACCACCATCATCTATAAGGCCTTCGACGACATGGGACTGCGGCAACAGAAGTTTGCCGGTATGGTGATGAGTGTGCTCATCCTGGAAGACATTCTTGCCATTGTCATGATGGTGATGCTTTCGGCCATCGCAGGAGGAAGCACGCCCGACGGCGAACAGATGTTTGAGTCGGTCATCAAGATTGTCTTCTTCCTCATCCTGTGGTTCATCGTGGGCATCTTTGCCATCCCACTCTTCCTCAGGTCTGTGCGCAAACTCATCAACAGCGAGACGCTTCTCATCGTGTCCCTCGGACTCTGCTGCGGCATGGCGGTGCTGTCCACCAAGGTGGGATTCTCCAGTGCTTTCGGTGCCTTCGTCATGGGCAGCATCCTTGCCGAGACCATTGAGGCAGAGAAAATCATCAAGCTGGTAGAGCCTGTTAAAAACCTCTTCGGAGCCATCTTCTTTGTGTCGGTGGGTATGCTGGTTGATCCACAGATCCTGGTCGACTATGCCCTGCCTATCCTTGCCCTCGTGCTCACCATCCTGATAGGTCAGGCTGTATTGGGAACCTTTGGTTTCATGCTGGGCGGTGAGTCGCTCAAGTCGGCCATGCGATGCGGCTTCTCCATGGCTCAGATAGGCGAGTTCTCGTTCATCATCGCCTCGTTGGGATTGTCTTTGGGCGTCATCAGCAAGTTCCTGTATCCTGTGGTCGTGGCGGTTTCGGTCATCACCACCTTCCTTACACCTTATATGATACGCCTTGCCACGCCAAGCTACCAGGTCATGGAGAAGCATCTGCCCAACAAGTTGATCACAGCACTCAACCATCTGGCGACCAACCGTCCTTCCACCACACAGCAGAGCAAGTGGAAGGCGCTCCTCAGACAGATGACTGTCAACACCGTGGCTTACTCCATTCTGAGTGCGGCTGTCATAGCCTTGATGTTCACGTTCGTACTGCCCTTTATGCGCAACCTGCTGCCAGGCTGGCGACTCCACTGGTACGCCAACGCCATCACGGGTGTGCTCACCGTCGTATTCATAGCACCCTTCCTGCGTGCCATCGTGATGAAGAAAAACCACAGCAACGAGTGGAAACGACTGTGGGTGGAGAGCAGCATCAACCGCATACCGCTCCTCTCCACCATCGTGGTGAGGTTTATGATAGCCCTGGGCTTTATCTTCTATATCTGCAACTTCCTGAGCCGGTTTACCGATGCGCTGATGATCAGCATCGGTATTGTGGCGGTATTGCTCATCATCGTTTCCAGAAGAACGAAGAAACGAAGCATCAAGATGGAGCGCCTGTTCATCCGCAACCTTCGCTCGCGCGACATCGAGGCACAGGTGAAGGGCACCAAACGGCCTCTCTACGAGGGACACCTGCTCGACCGAGACATCCACATCAGCGAGTTTGAGGTGCCTGAAGACTCTACCTGGTGCGGACACACACTGAGAGAACTCAACCTGCGTCAGCGCTTCGGCATCGACATGAGCAGCATCTATCGCGGATCAAGAAGAATCAACATCCCCAACGGCGACACCACTATATTCCCCTGCGACAAGCTGCAGATCATCGGCAATGACGAACAGACACAGAAGTTCAACAACGCCCTGCAGACTGAACTTGTACCCGAGGACTTGGATATAGAGAAAAGAGAGATGAAGCTTCGCCAGTTGGTAATCAGTGGAAAGAGTGAGTTCTGCGGCAAGACCTTGGGCGAAAGCGGAATCCGTGACAAATACGACTGTATGGTTGTCGGACTGGAAGAAGGCTTGGAGAGTCTCACCAAAATTTCGCCTTCCTACACCTTCCAGAAAGGCGACATCATCTGGATCGTTGGCGAAGAGGCGGCCCTGCAGAAAATCATGAATAAGAATTAGGAAGGGAGAGAGTTCAGGAGTTAAGGGAGTTAAGGAGATTTATTTTGGAGTTAACTCCAAAATAAATCTCCTTAATTTAGTAAATGCGTGGTCCAAATATAGCTGTACCTACACGAACCAAAGTGGCTCCATGCTGGACAGCTATCGGATAGTCATGACTCATGCCCCAGCTGCGCTCACAGAACGCATCATCATCGGCAAAGTACTTGGCTTTCACCTCATCGAAGAAGCGAGCTGCCGTGTCAAACTCGCGGGCTATCTGCTCGGTGTCATCCGTATTAGATGCCATCATCATCAGTCCACAAATCTGCACATGCTCCATAGAACGCCATTCTCCTTCTTCCAACAAGGCACGGCAAGCGTCCAATGTCAGTCCATATTTGGTCTCTTCCGCAGCAATATGAAGTTCCAACAACACCTTCACCACCCTGTCATGCTTGGCAGCCTGTTTGTTGATTTCCTTCAACAACTTGAGACTGTCCACAGCTTCTATCATACTGATGTAAGGCGCTATGTACTTCACCTTGTTGGTCTGCAGATGACCGATGAAATGCCATTCTATGTCTTTGGGCAGGTCTGCCACCTTCTTGGCAAGTTCCTGCTCATGACTCTCTCCAAAAATTCGTTGTCCCTCTGCATAGGCAGCCGACAAATACTCCTTGGGATGAAACTTGCTGATGGCGACCAGACGAACACCCTTAGGCAGCTGGTCTAACACCTCATGCAAGTTTTTTGCTACATCATACATTATATTATAGTATTATTGAACCTTAGCAAGTTTTTATGCCTCTTCGTACTCAGGCTTGTCATTCTTCTCTTCCTTGTTTTCTCCAGGAACAGTATGTTCAAACACGTCCATCACCTTGGTCTCAGCCAGAGCCACAACATCATAATCGTTCATGGTCTTACCCATCACCTCGTCGATATAGCGCAGGGCACGGGCAAGCGACTTGGCCTGCACCAGGTAGTTGACGGTGGTACGCTTCTCCTTCTCGGTTTTCTCATCAATGGTGATAAACGACAACTTGGCCTTGTACCATTTGTCGTCGCCATCCATATCACTGAAGAACACCTCACCATAGGCAGCCTTGCTGATGCCCGACACCTTAAATTCGCCAGACACATAGACAGCCATCTCGTCGGTAATACGACTCTCAGCCTCGGTAAAGCTCAGCGCGTCTACTACATAAGCCTCGGTAACTGGCTTCTCGGAGCCATCCTCCTGTGACTTGGTGTATCTTACTTTGGTTTCAAACCATGTACTCATTCTTGATCTCATAACGATTCGTTTTTAATTGGTCATTAATATTAAAATAGAACTCGCGCAAGTACAGAAACTATCTTCTTGAGAAGTTATTTTTTAAGAAGTTAGAGAAGTTAAAGAAGTTATCACTCCCTTCGGTCGTTAGAAGTTATAGCCAATAGCCATGGAGGAAATGTTGAACATTTTATTTCATGTCCACAAAAGCAATTGCCTTATCTCCTTAACTCCAGAGAAATCTCCTTAACTCCAGAGAAATCTCCTGGACTCCCAAAAGACTCCCTCTTGCGAAAATTCCGTATCTTTTTCGAGATGCAAAGTTATAAAAAAGAAAGCATAAGAACAACACAATGCTACAGAATTTAATAAAAAATAAAAAATCTGTCGTTTCTTTTCTCAAATATCACTGAAATTTCTTACCTTTGCATCCGAAAGCAAAACAAACACATTTGTATTTGCAAAACTATTAATATAGAAAACTCAACTTTCGCGCGTGCGGGAAGTTAACTCCTGAACCTGCGAAAGTTCAACAGAAAGTATTAAAGATGCCTGAAATATCAGTACGTGGACTTGAAATGCCAGAGTCGCCTATCAGAAAGTTGGCGCCTCTTGCTGCCGCAGCAAAAAAACGAGGAGTCAAGGTGTATCACCTCAACATCGGTCAGCCCGACCTCCCTACTCCTCAGTGTGGTCTTGATGCACTGAAGCATATCGACCGCACCATCTTGGAGTATTCTCCCAGCCAGGGCTATCTTAGCTATCGCGAGAAACTGGTGGATTACTACAAGAAGTTCAACATCAACATTACTGCCGACGATATCATCATCACAGCAGGAGGTTCAGAGGCTGTGCTCTTTTCATTCATGAGCTGCCTCAATCCTGGCGACGAGATCATCGTGCCCGAACCTGCCTATGCCAACTATATGGCATTCGCCATCTCGGCAGGTGCCAAGATACGTACCATTGCCACTACGATAGAGGAAGGCTTCTCCTTGCCTAAGGTCGAGAAGTTCGAAGAGCTTATCAACGAGCGCACACGCGCCATCCTGATCTGCAACCCCAACAACCCTACCGGATATCTCTATACCCGCAGGGAGATGAACCAGATTCGCGACCTCGTCAAGAAATACGACCTCTACCTCTTCTCTGATGAGGTATACCGTGAGTACATCTATACCGGAAGCCCCTATATCAGTGCCATGCACCTCGAAGGCATCGAGCAGAACACCGTGCTTATCGACTCTGTATCGAAGCGTTACAGCGAGTGCGGTATCCGTGTGGGTGCCCTCATCACCAAGAATGCCGAGATACGCAAGGCGGTGATGAAGTTCTGCCAGGCTCGTCTTTCTCCTCCTCTCATCGGCCAGATTGTTGCCGAGGCTTCGCGCTTAGCATCCTGTGAGGCAAAAATCCTTTTTGCTATGAATAATGGGAAGTTCATCTCGCTTATTCTTCGTCTTTTCTTCCAGGGTAAGCCTCAAGAGCCTTGCGCAATACAAGCAGCGAACGCTCAAGGTCGTGCTTCTTGAGCACGTAGGCTATACGCACTTGGTTTACGCCAGCACCTGGAGTAGTATAGAAACCAGAGGCAGGAGCCATCATCACAGTCTCGCCCTCGTAGTTGAAACTCTCCAAACACCAACGGCAGAATTTTTCTGCATCGTCGACAGGAAGCTTAGCCACGGTATAGAAAGCACCCATAGGGATAGGAGAGTAGACACCCGGAATGCGGTTGAGACCATCGATGAGGCATTTGCGTCGCTCAACATACTCATCATACACATCGCGATAGTAGTCTTCAGG
>OQVN01000409.1_pt1 | contig 16517 bp, 19 predicted proteins | sample 1691621 | NCBI WGS metagenome assembly OQVN01 (sample SAMN03418278, study PRJEB22391) | human gut metagenome | biome: human-gut; feature: organic feature; material: feces | host: Homo sapiens | place: Tanzania | collected 2013-01 | reverse complement strand
TCTAAACCATTTTCATTCGCCATTACTAATGGTATATACTCACATGCAAAGGGGTCAGGTGGAATCGAACCACTATTATAGCCGTTTTACTTGGGTGTATCTTCTAAGAGATACTTTCACGGTATAGGCTACCCAAGTGTGGAAGTTCCACTTTTCCACAAGTTTTTGATGTAGTGCATACATGCACCTCCTACACATCTTCCCTTATATAGGAAAGATTTCGTACGACAAAGAAAATCTTTGTCATGCATATTATACTATAAAAACTATAGAAATTCAATCAATATATATGCCATACCTTAATTAACTAATTTTATATACATCTTGTTTTATAACCTCTTCGACTTTGATAAATTCATTTAGATTTTCATTAATAGAATTTAGTTTTGAAAAGTTAAAATATATGTAAATATTTTTATCTTTATCAATCTCTATTTTGTTGATTAATCGGTATAAATATATTTTATCAATCTTGTCTAATTTTAAAAAATTTTCTATTAATTCATCTAAATCTTTTTCTTCTTTTGCTCTGTTTTTATTATCTACTTTTTCTTCTGTTTGACTTAACTTTTTATCTAATTCTTTCTTTTGTTCTTTTAATTTTGCCCTTTCAAAATTTAATTTTTGTGAAACTCTAACATAATCTTCTTCTTGCAAAATACCTTTCAATTTATCCATATACATCTTGTCTACGTCACTATTTATTTCATTTATAATTTTATTAATTTGTGATAACTTATTTCTATAACCTTCTCTTATATCCGGAATTTTATTTTGATATTTTTCATAAACGCACGTAAAAACTTCTTTATCTGCATATATTCTACATATCCTTTTTACAATATCAATAATATGTGTTTCTAATTTTTCATAATTCATGCTAAGTGGATAGCAACCTCGCATCTTTGCATCACTACAAGTTATATATGGATGTGATTTTGAATTTCTTTTAGAGTTTTTCTTTAAAACTATTTGTAATTTTCTTTTGCAATGATAACAATAAAGTAATCCTCGTAATAAATAATCATATTTAAGTTTTGTATTTGTTCCTCTTTTTTCTAGAATACATTGCACTTTTTCAAAAGTATCTTTGTCGATAATAGCTTCGTGTGTATTGTTTACTCTTATTTGATTTTCTTTTTCAACTGTTCTTATTTTATGTACTTTGTAAGATACTACTGACTTTTTGTTTTGAACTGTATTTCCAATATAAACTTCATTTTTTAACATATTGCATAGAGTAACTTCATTCCAATCATAGTTTGTTTTATTCTCATCTTGTATAATACCTGTTTTTCTATACCCTGTTGGAGATAAGTACTTATTAGTATTTAAGAAATTTACTATTTCTACACTCCCTTGTCCATTTGCATACATATCAAATATCTTTTCTACAATATCCTTTACTTGTTCATCAATAATTAGCTTATTTTTAATACTAGGATGTCTTTTATATCCGATATGCTGGAATACTACATAGATATTCGCCATTCTTTTGTTTTTCCTTATAAACACTTCTAATTTTCTTTGATATATCCTTAGCATAATAATCGTTCATTATTGCTTTAAAAGGCGTTATATCGTTATTGGTACTATCAATATAAGTATCTATTCCATCTGTTATTGCAACATACCTGATATTGTTCTGTGGAAAGTAATTTTCTATGTAATGTCCTGTTTTAATATAATCTCTTCCGAGTCTAGATAAGTCTTTAGTTACTACCATATTAATAGTTTTATTCTCGATGTCCTGTAACATTTCATTAAATCCAGGTCTGTCAAATGTAGTCCCAGATATACCATCATCAACATATTCTTTGATTAATATTAAGTTGTTCTCCTTTACATATCTTTGCAAAATATTTCTTTGATTACCGATACTTTCGCTTTCTTGTTTGTCGCCATCTTCTCTAGATAGTCTTATATATATTCCGTACTTTGAAGCTTTGGTATTTCAAGTTTAGCATTTAACCTCCTATCCGTAATCATCTACACATAAATTGTAACGTGCTTAAAATAATTTTGCAAATACTTTAGAATAATTACTTTGTTTTTAATTTTAAATTTTCTATATAATCTTTAAAAATTAATCCTATTGTTTCTTTTGCCTCCTGTTTTTCTTCTGTAAAAATACAATATGTATTAAATTCTAATTTATCTATTTTTGTTTCTTTTTTATCTTTATTCACATCGACATTAGCTCCTTTCGTAAAAATTTAATTTGTAATTCTTTCTAATACAGAATATTAAAGAAAATGGCTTGTTATGACACTTGATTTCAAGTGTATTTGTCAATGTACTGTTTAGTATTTCTATATATAAGCCCAGTTTTTATCCCAAAAGCGAAGCTATTTTTGAAAAATTTTTACTTTTATAAGAAAAAAAGACCTAATATATGTTTTCACATATTAGATCTTTATTTAGCTATTTACTTTTAATTTTATTTACTACTGTTATATTTATTTTTTTAGCACTCATAAAACTTTATCTCACAATTCTTTAGTCCTGGATTATCTATTATTCCTTTTTCATTAATTCCATTAAAGTATCCATTAATTGCTCTTATTGTTTCACCATGAGTTACTAAAAGAATATTGTTATCTTTATATTTTGGTTTTAAGTTATCAAGTAATTTCCATACTCTACTACATAAACTTTGTATTGTTTCAATCTCTTTATATTTCTTATTTATATAATAATTATTTAGTATATCTGAATTTATTAATTCATCATTTATTTCTTTTCTTATCATGCCTTCAAAAATTCCATATCCACGTTCTTTTAATGAATCTTCAAATATAATGTTACACTTTACTGTTTCATTAATAATTTCAGCTGTTTTTCTTGCTCTTTTTAATGGTGAACTTATGATTAAATCAATATTATAATCTTTTATTAATGCTTTTAATTGTCTTGCCTGTTCTATTCCAATTTCATTTAATTCAATATCTGTTTTTCCTTGAATTCTACCTTTAGCATTCCAATCAGTTTGACCATGTCTAACAACATAAAACTTCATGCCTTATTCTCCTTCTATTAATACTTTTAATTTATCTGGGAAGTTAACAGTCATTCCCTCTATATTTAACTTATATACTTTTTGCATTATTTCTTCATCACGAATTCCCCATAATCTAACACCTAACCTGTTTCTATTGGCAAGCTCTATACTACTATTTGATACTTTATCAGCTTTTGGGCAAATTTGACTTCCTTTTATTGATAATAATTTATCAATATTATTTTGATTAATTTCTTCATCAATAAGCCAAGATATTTTTATATCTTTATCAAATTTTCTAACATTTTCTAATGCTTCAAATATAAAAGATGTAATATAAATATTTTCTTTACTTTTACTATATTTATCAATTATTTCTAATGTTTGTTTTTCTATTCCTATAGTCTTTAGCTCTATTGCAAATGTTAAGTCTTCAGATAAAAATTTCTTTGCAAACTCTTCAAAAAGTACAATTTTTTCATCTTTGTATTTTAAATCAAACCAACTTCCAAAATCAAATTTTAACAATTCATTATAAGTATAATCACTTATCGTCCCTATACCATTTGACTTTTTATCTATAAAATCATCATGAAATATAACTATTTTCCCATCTTTAGTTTTTTGTAAATCTAACTCAATTCCATTAGCTTTTAATTCTATCGCTTTTCTAAAAGCGCTCATAGTATTTTCAGGTGCATAATCTGATGCACCTCTATGTGCATAATTAATAAATCTGTTCATAAATTATTCTCCTATTTATTTAACTTTGAATTATTTTTTATATCATTTTTCCATACTGCATATATTCCTATAATCAATAATATTAAATCTCCTAATACCATAAACCAACTATTATAATAAATGTAATATGATCCATATAATATTCCTGTTGTAATTCCAGATATTCTAACTAGTTTCATATTTGATTGCCATAGACAATAAGTTCTAATAAGCGAACCTATTGTTGGTAATAGTGAAATTAGTCCTCCCCACGTTAAAATACAATTAACTATAATAATACTTTCAAACAAAAATAGTATTATTAAATAAAGTGTTTTGCTAAATTTTTCTTTATTTATAAATAAAAAAGTCCTTATAAAATTAATTATACTTAAAATTGCACCTGTATAGGCTAATATTATAAAATCATAAACTGCCTCAAGTAAGCAATTTAATGATTGAACCACCAAAGACTTTTTTCGTTCCTTTATACAAATACTTACTATTAATGCTACAAATGCTAATATACTAAATGTTATTCCTATTTTCATAATTTTCTCCTACATTTTTCTCTATATTAGCATAAAAATAAATTTTTATCAATTATATTACAATTATTTACTTTGCATATCAAAAAACTATATGCTTTTATACATATAGTTTCATTTTCGTATTTATGCAACTTTTTGCTTTCACTTTCTTATAATTAGATTATCTATGTGGTATGCTCTTTTACCACATTATTACTTAACTTTTTGCTAACAATGTTTATACATAGTTTTTCTAACACAATTTGTATTTTGTAGCCCTACTCTATACTCATTTTTTTAGTTTGTCAAGACCTATTTGAAACTTTTTTGCAATCCAGGAGTGAATTGTATCCTTTACATTTGTCTATGTATCTTATTTAAAATCTCTTTAACTTGCTCAATAGAAAATTTATATTTATCATTTAAAACATATTTATTCTGCATATTTTCAAATTCTCTTATTAGTGAGTCACTAAACTCCAATTTAAAATAACTAAAATCTTTGATTGCTGTTTTTTCATCTATACCACCAATTCGTACTTTTTCTTCTTGTCTTTTATAATCTATCAGTTTATTTAATTCATCCTTATCATTTAATAACTTCTGAATTTTATCGTTGTTAAATAGTACTGATATATCATATAAATGCTTTGCTGTATCCGTATACATATTTCTTATATAATAAAACTCTGCTGCAAATATTTTATCTATAAACATTCTCTCTAATTTTATTATTTCAATTTCTATTTTTGTAACATCAAATTGCTCTTCCAAAATTTTCTTTTCTTTATTATTTGCTAATTTATATATTAAAGGCTCTATGTAATATTTTTCGGTTGGCTCGCTTACAGTAAAAGAAGTCGATTCTACTTGTATTTTTCCTGCTCTTTGCAAAGGTATTTCACTATCTTCATATACTGATGTATATTGATAAACTCCTGTAACACTGCCTTTATTGTCTATACACTCATCTTTTATTAGTTCTAAGCCTTCTATTTCATAACCTAAAGCTGATTCTTTTAATCTCTTCTTGTTTCTTGTATTAGATTCTTCTGGTAAAACTTTTACAGTTAGATCAATATCTTCTGAAAAACGATTCATTGTATCTAAAATTTTATATACTGCTGTACCACCTTTAAAATAGGCTTTTAAATAATCTTGTCTTTTGGATAATTCTTTAAGAATTAAACATACATAATAGTCTTTCTCTATTATATCCTTATCTATATCTTCTCTTTCTTTAATAATTTCTATAAAGTTTTCAAATTCAAATTTATTTAAATGTAGTAACATTATATCTCCTATCTTGCTAGTACAAATAATTTATCTAATACTTTTCTATTATTTGTTTCTCTAGCATATTTTATAATTTTTTCAAAATCTAATTTGCATTCTTGTATAATTCTATATAAAATTTCATCTGCATTTTGGGCTTCAATATGAATATTATCTTTATTATCTAAAATGTCTATAAACTGCAAATATCTATAATTTTCATTTGTTATTTCTATTTTTGGTTTTGTTATATAAGTTCTTAATCTTTCATCATATTGTTTATGATATTTACATTCATTTGTTACTATATCTGTTACATTTGGAACTAATGTTGTTAGCCCTAATTTATTAAATAATTTTGCACCTACTATATAACCTTTTATATTTCCATCTTTATCTTCCAAATATTTTAATTTTCTTAATTTATTTGTATTTAATGGAACTTCGCCGAACATACTAATAATTGGTTTATAATATACTCCTTTATATTCTGCTTTTATAATACCTTCATTTTTTAGTCTATTTAAAATAACATTTATATTTTTTAATACACTTTCTTGTTTGTTATCTTTTTCGCATTGTTGTATAACATATTTTTTTATATCTTCAATAAATATTGGCTCATCTTCTGGATATTGTTCAATATATTCTAAAACTAATTTACAAATATTCATGAGTTTTACCTCCTTTTGTTATTATTTTGTGATATCTGTTATATATTATATACTTTATAATAACATTATATTCGTTTTTTTAGAATTTGTCAAATATTTTGCTATTTACTCACACTTTTTTCTATGATTTACTTCTTGCCATACATCCAAATCTAATTTTTTGTCAATTAACTTTATCATTTCTTTTTGATTCTTTAAAATTTCAAGCATTTTAAATTTTAGTTCTTCCCTTTCATATTTATCAATTTGTGTAGCAAATATTGCAATATGTCTTATACTTTTATACATCTCTCTTAATATCAGTGTATTATCTGAATATGCTTTTAATATTTCACTTTTTCCTATCAGATCAACAATAGTTACTTTTTCATAAATTGCAGCATCCCTTATATATTTAGATAATTTTCTATATCCATAATATTCTGCTTTAGCCTTTATTAAAATCTTTTCTTCTTTTGATACTCTTACTTTTATCATTTCTTTTCTATTATCTGGATTTAATTCCATAATCACTCACTCCTTTATTTTTAGTCATAGTTAATTCCTTACACTATAAAATATTAATATTAGCGAAGCGAAATTTGATATTCTATAGCAAAGATTTTTGCTTCGAATTTTGTGGCATTTTTTAGTGCCCAATATTCGCCGGCTTGGTCCTGTGGACCACAAATTGCCGTTTAGGAGAAAATCTCCTAATACCTTTTTAACCCGCTGGGAGATATCTTTTATAAATTTTTAATAGATATTGTTGTTAATTTTTAGCAAGTAATTTTACTTTTACATATTAAAATTTGCATATAAACTATTTAAAAATTCTTCAGAATATTCTCTTTGATTCGTATAATTAGAAATAATTTTTCTATTTAGTTTATTATTATTTTTAATATTATTTTTTATATTATTATCTTCCACTTTTGGATGGATAGCTTGTCCATTTTTTGATTTATAATGGTATCCATTATTTAGTGGATACGGTACATCATTTATATAAATTTTTCTTTGAATTATTTGTTTATTTTCATTTCTAATAAGATCAACTCTTATAAAATTTTTATCTCTCAAATCCGATATCCAACTTGAAACTGTTTTGGGATGTACTCCTAATTCTTCAGCAAAATAATTATTAGATGCAAAACAATAGCCTTCTTTACAAGCAAGAGATGTTATTATTGCATATAGCAACTTCTCATTTGCTTTTAATTCTTTATTATATAAAACAGTTGCAGGAATTACAGAATAATACCCAACCTTTTCTTGATTTTCTTTCATATACTACTCCAATTCTAGCCGTAAAAATCCACTAAAAAACAGAATATTTCAATTAAATCGAAATACTCTGTATCATAGATGATTACTGAGTTTTATTAACTTATTTTTGTGGTTGGAAGTTTTTAAAATCCACAGGTGTGGATTTAAATTTACAATTTCCTGCTGGTTGGGAACAAGCAAAAGAAATAAAATATTCTCAGGGATTTACTCGGACCTGCACCTCGTGATTTTGTTGGGTATGGGCCATTGACTGAACCAGAGTCTCTAGCAATTTATAATTTTACATTAATGCATAATTTCAGTTTAGTTTTAGCTTACCATACTCAAGGAAAAGAAATTTATTGGCAGTTTCAAAATTATAATCCACCAAATAGTTTTGAAATAGGACAAAAATTAGCAGAATCTAGTGGATACTTACTCGCAGAAACACCATATAATTCAAGCTTTGCTGGTTTTAAAGATTGGTTTATTCAAAAATACAATAAACCTGGATATACTATAGAAGCTGGTATTGGAGAAAATCCATTACCAATTACTCAGTTTGCTGAAATATATAATGATAATTTGGGCATTTTAGTTTTAAGTGCACTTTTATAACTTATAAAAAGCATTAAAGTCTTACAAAAAGCTTTATAAAGCTTATTTGTAAGACTTCTATTTTTTTTGAATTTATTATTTAGTAATCCACTTTACCAAATTTAAATTTGCTGATTCTAGTAACATCTCATGTTTTGGCATAACTCTAAATGTATATCCATAATTTCCACCTGTTGTTAATTCAATTTTAGCTGTAAAATAATATTTTTTATCTTCCTCATCTGAATCTGATAAAGTCATTGGAATAATACTAACATTTTCTACAACTCCATTTTCTAATATTTTTCCATAGTATGCTTCTACTGTTATGTTTTCTACATCAATATTAGGAAGTTCTACCTCACATGCTACTTCAATATTATTTCCTGCATCTATTGTAATATTATCTAAATTGTTTACTTGTGTTATTTTTATGTCTTTCCAATTTTTATATAAATCTTTTTTCCAAGAGTTATATGCTGCTACATTATCAACATCTTCATAATATTTTTTAGTTAACTTGCAAAGTGGCATATATAAATTATTTGTATAATCAACCAACATTCTTGCTGTACTATATTTTCCACCTGTTGTTATAATAGAATTTTTCATTATTTCAACCCATTTTTTAGACATTCCATTTCTATCTTTATCATAATAAGTTGGTATTATTTTTTCTTCTAATGTTCTATACATACTTTGGCTATCTGCTTGATCTTGTGCCTCATAAGATTCATATTCAGCATTTGTTCCTATTGTCCATCCATTGTTTTGAGTATATCCTTCAGCCCACCATCCATCTAAAACACTGAAGTTTATAACTCCATTTACTGATGCTTTTTGACCACTTGTTCCTGATGCTTCCATTGGTCTTCTTGGATTGTTTAACCATACATCCACACCACTAATTAAGTATCTAGACATTGCTATATTATAGTTTTCAAGTAAGAAAATTTTTCCTTTAAATTGTGGCATCATAGATACTTGATGTATATATCTTATTAAATCTTGTCCTTCTTTATCAGCAGGATGTGCTTTTCCTGCAAAAATTAATTGGACTGGTTTTTCACTATTATTTAATATTTGTGTAATTCTTTCTAAATCTTTAAAAATTAAGGTTGCTCTTTTATATGTTGCAAATCTTCTTGCAAATCCAATAGTTAAAGCATCTGGATTTAATTTTGATACAATTTCATTAATCTCTTCATAGCTATATCCAGATCTTCTTAATCTTTCTGTTGTACTGATTTTTACTAATTTTAATAATTTTATTTTTCTTTCGTTGTGTACATTCCATAATTTTTCGTCTGGTATATTTTTTATTTTTTCCCATACTTGATCTTGATGCATATTGTCTTGCCAATATGGAATCAAATATTTATTATATAATTCTTTCATTTTAGGTGCAAGCCATGAACATGTGTGAATACCATTTGTAACATATCCTATTGGTGATTCATTTGCTGCTATTTCAGGCCATACTTCTCCAAATAATTCTCTTGAAACTGCTCCATGTAGTTTGCTTACTCCATTTTTCTTTCCTGCAATTTTTAACGCTAAAATCCCCATGTTAAATCCTTCTGCTAAGTCTTTTCCTGGCTTCATTCCTAACATTAAAAATTCTTCTCTTGATAATCCTAATCTTGGCCAAAAATCTTTAAAATACTTTTCAACTAATTGGATTGGGAATATATCATTTCCAGCTGGAACTGGTGTATGTGTTGTGAATACTGTTTTTGAGCTTGCTATATCTTTAGCAACTTCAAAAGAAACTTGTTTCTCTTTTATTATATTTTTTATAATTTCTAAATTTAAAAATGCTGAATGCCCTTCATTCATATGATATACAGTTGGCTCTAAATGAAGATAATTTTTTAATAAATTAACTCCAGCCATTCCAAGTACTATTTCTTGGCGAATTCTCATTTCTTGATCTCCACCATATAGTCTTAATGTAACATCTCTATCTTCTTCATTATTTTTATCAATATCAGAATCTAATAAATATAATTTTACTCTTCCTACATTTATTTGCCAAACTTTTAAATATAATCTTCTTTTTGGAAATTTAACATATATTGTTAAATCCTCTCCCTTATCATCTTTTACTGGATTAATTGGTAAATCATATAAATCAATGTTATTATATTCTGTTTCTTGGTCTCCGTTTCCATTAATTTTTTGATTAAAATATCCATTTTTATATAATAGTCCTACTGCAACAAGTGGAATTCCAAGGTCACTTGCTGATTTTAAATGATCACCAGATAATATTCCTAATCCTCCAGAGTAAATTGGAATTGTCTCGTCAATTCCATATTCTGCTGAAAAATAAGCAATTAAATCATTTTTTTCTTCTGGATATTTTTTAGAAAACCATGTGTTTTTACTGTTCATATATCCGTCAAAATTTAATACTACTTTATCATATTCTTTTAAAAATCCTATGTCTTTTGTTACCGCTTCTAATCTTTCTTGAGAAACATGTTTTAAAAATTTAACAGGATTTTTATTTGATTCTTCCCATAGGTCTCCATCTATTCTTTGAAATAATCTTAAAAATTCTGTATTCCAAGACCACCATAAATTGTTGGCTATTTCTGATAATTTTTCAATTCTTTTTGGTAATTGTGGATTTACCGTAATTCTATTAAATAAGTACATTTTTTGTTTTTCCTCCTTCGTATTTTAAAGCTTTTTTCTTAATGTAATTCGATATTTATATTATCTATTAAATATTTTTATTTGTCAAATGTTTTTTATTAAAATATTCGTATTATATCATTATATGTAACATATAATGACAACACTATTAAAATCGAAAATCCTAATAATTGTATATTTATTTCTGTTTGCTCTTTTAATGGTTTTCTTCTTATTGCTTCAATTATTAAAATTAATATTTTTCCTCCATCTAATGCTGGAATTGGTAACAAGTTTGTTACTCCTAAAGAAATAGATATTAATGCCATCATATATAAAAATTCTTTAATACCATTAGTTTTAGATACAACTTCTGATATTCCAACTGGTCCCATCATTTGGTCTATTCCAACATTTCCTGTAAATAACTGTTTTAAATTATCAACAATAGAAAAAACGAATTCTTTCGTTGACATTGCTGCATTTAAACATCTATTACCAATCGTGTCCTCTGCTCTTTTTAAATTAACACCTAAGTACCATCTTTCTCCTTGTTGTTCTGCTATTTGCTTTGGAACTATATTATATTCTAGTATAGTTCCTTCTCTATCAATTTTTAAATTGATAGATTCTGTATTTTCTTGTATTGCTTTATTTAAATCATATAAATTATCAATTTTTTTATTGTTTGCCTCAATAATTTTATCTCCAGACTGTAATCCTATTTGTTGTGCCGGATATCCTTCTGTAGTTGAAACAATTTCATTTGTTATATATGTTCCTGAATTGGCAATTAATAAAAAATAAACTATAATAGCAAATATTATATTTACAATTGCTCCTGCTGCAACTATAGCTATTCTTTTTGGAATACTTGCTTTAGAAAAAGAACCACTTTCTTCTGACCTTTCTTCTTCTCCTTCCATACTAACAAATCCACCTAATGGAATTAATCTTAATGCGTATTTGGTTTGTTTTCCTTGTTTTTTCCATATAGCTGGTCCAAAACCAATAGCAAATTCGTTTACTCTTACTTTACATAATTTTGCTACAGTAAAATGTCCTAACTCATGAATAAATATCAAAAATCCTAATAAAAATATTATTTTTATTGCTGATAAAATAAAAGATATCAATGTGTTCCTCCTTGTATTTATCCTCTAGCATCATCATCTATACTATTTTTTAATTTAATTTGTTCTTTTTTTTTTACTTCTTGATAATACTTCATTAAATCTAAAAAATTTTTATCTCCAGTTTTTTCTTCTTCTTTTGTCACTTTATTGTTTTTATCATTTTTTCTTTCATCCATATATTTTTTTATTGTTTTAAATCTTTCTTCACACTTTGGTAAAACTCTAGCATAGTCTTCTTCTCTATATTTTAGCACTGCATCTTTTCCTGAATTATATCCATATTTTTTGTCAATTGTACTTACAAATTTTTTATTTTCTACGCTTTTCTTTATTTTTTCATTTGATTGTTCATTTATTTTTCCATATATAAGTTCTGGCATATCTGGAGTTTCTCCACGTTTAAAAATCTCTAATATATCATATTTTCCAGTATCTTCTATATATGAAATTGTGTTAGGCATTCCATTATATGTCTGATTATGATGTTCTGTAACTACCAATCTTCCCCATCCTTTTGTTGCAACTTGTGCTTCATATCTTTCTAATATAGATAATCTACTTTCTAAATCACATACTGCTAATCCTCTAACTACTACTGTATATCCTCTTTTTATTAAATTTTCTATAGCATCATCTGCTACTCTGTTATTTTTCATTGTTCCTTCAAAGATTATATTATATCCTTCTTCTCTTGTTTCTTCAAAAAGTTCACTTGTCCATGTATTACTTTCTTGATCTGTTATTTTAGTGTATAATTCCGGATAATTTTTAGCTATCTCTTCACTTTTTGGATGGAATGGTTTTATTTCGTCACTATTTATTACAACAACATTTCCATCTTCAAACATTTTTTGAGAATATGAAATTATTCCACTTTTTCCTGCTCCTGTTTGACCACCTATAATAACTGCTATAGGATTTTTTACTGGAAATTTATCTGCTGTCCATATTCTTTTTATCATATCATATAATTCATCGTGTTCTTCTTCTGATAATTTATATTCCTTTAAAATTTCTTCAACTTCTTTATTGTCCATTTTTAATTCTCCTTATTAAATTACTTTCTCAATTCTTCTCCATATATTGTTATTATTTTATCTATTACTTCCATATTACAATTATACATTTCTTTTTTCTCTTGTAATAATTTCTTCATTTCTTTACTGTTATTATCATATCCCTTTTTTGCCATACTAGCAATTTTACTTGCCATTATTTCTATTGCTACTTCTAATTTAATATTATCATTCATATTCTTTTATTCCTTTCTATAATAATGTGAATAATGCATATGCAAATGGTGCTAAGAATATTAAACTATCTATTCTATCTAACATTCCTCCATGTCCTGGTATTAAATTACTATAATCTTTAATATCAACAAATCTTTTTATACTAGATGCTGCAAAATCTCCAATTTGCCCAACTAAACTTAATATAATTCCTATTCCTGTTATAAATAAATATGAATAATTCATTCCCCAATAAGTATTTGCAACATAAGTATAAATAAGCATTAATATAACAGCTCCTACTGTTCCACCAATACATCCTTCAATTGATTTCTTAGGACTTACTTTACTAAATTTATGCTTTCCAAAATGTTTTCCTATTAAATAAGCAAATATATCTGTTCCCCATGCTGCTAAAATTACATACCAAATTAAAATTTTTCCATTTGGCATTCCATCAATAAATGCTACAAACATAATAAAAAATACAACATAAAATATTCCAATAAATGTGTACGCTATATCCTTAAATGTTGTTCTCATCTCTGTAGCAACTACTTGGGCAAAAAGTACTATTAAAATAGTTGGAACTCCTAATGTTACTATCATATTTAAATATTCTTTTGGTACTACATGAATAAAAGCTATACTAAAACAACTTAAATAGCCTAACCATCTTACTGGTTTTGATACCTTTGCTATAGCATTAAAATATTCACTCATAGCAAGTAATGCTATAATTGATAATGCTATATCTACTACTATTTTGTCTCCAATTAGTAACACTAATAATACTAATGGAAATCCTAATAATCCTGAAGTCAATCTTTTTATATCCATCTCTTTTCCTTTCTTCTTATAAATATTTATTATTTTGTTTTAATTTGCTCCAAATTTTCTGGTTCTTTTTTGGTATTCTATAATTGCTTTATCTAAATCTTCTTCCTCAAAGTCTGGCCAATTTTTATCTAAAAATAAGAATTCAGAATAAACAAGTTGCCATGGTAAGAAATTACTTAAGCGCAACTCTCCACTAGTTCTAATCAATAAATCTGGATCTGGCTGTCCTTTAGTATATAAATTATCAGATACTAATTTTTCTGATATTTCTTCTATATCTATTTCTTGATTTTTTACTTTTGCAGATATTTGCTTTATTGCTTTTATTAATTCGTCTCTTCCTCCATAATTTAATGCAATATTAAAAGTTACTCCAGTATTATCTTTAGTTCTTTCCATACACCTTTTTATACTTTTCTGCATTCCTTCAGACAAGGCTGTTATATCTCCTAATATTTTTACCCTAATATTTTCAGTATCTGCTCTTTTAGAATATTCATCTAAATAATTTTGCAATAGCATCATAAGTGCTTTTACTTCATCTTCAGCTCTTTTCCAATTTTCTGTTGAAAATGCATATACTGTAATATATTCTAATCCTATTTTATTAGCATATCTTACGATTTTTTCTAATGTTTTTGCTCCTTCTTTATGTCCAAAACTAACTGGCTTTCCTTTTGCTCTTGCCCATCTTCTATTACCATCCATAATAATAGCAATATGCTTTGGCATTGTTTCTTTATCAAACTTCATTTTCTGCTCTCCTTTAAGGATTTTTTATCATAGTTCTTAATTAATTTATTATATAATCAAATTAAGCATTATTTTAAATTTCCTATTTATTTCTATCTTTTATATATAAAGCTAATTCTCTTAAAAATTCAGCTCTATCTCCATATTCTTTTAATTCCTCTATTGCTTCTTTTGTTATTTCTTCTAGAATTTTTTTTGCCCCTTGAAGTCCATATTTTGAAACATATGTACATTTTTCTAATTCTTTGTCATTACCAACTGGTTTGCCTAAAATCTCTTCATTTCCTTCTTCAGATAAAATATCATCTTTTATTTGAAATGCTAATCCTATTTTTTCCGCATACTTAGTCAATTTTTCTAAATCCTTTTCATTAGCATTAGCTAAAATTGCTCCCATCCTAACACATAATTTTAAAAGTGCTCCTGTTTTGTTTTTATGAATATATTCCAAATACTCATCAGTTATTTGCTTTCCCTCATATTCTGTATCTATATATTCCCCTGCAATCATTCTATCTACCGCAGTGGAAAATTCATTAAAAACTTTTAATTTATTTTTTAATTCTTCACTTTCCGACTTTATTAAATCTTCACTAATTACAATATATGCTTGATTTAACAATCCATCTCCTGCAAGAATTGCAGTTGCCTCATTAAATTTCTTATGGTTAGTAGGCTTTCCATGCCTAAAATCGTCATTATCAATTCCTGGCAAATCATCATGAATCAACGAAAAATTATGTACCATCTCAATAGCAACTGCATATGGAATACATTTATTAATATTTTTTCCAAATATCTCATATGTTGCAATTACTAAAATAGGTCTTAATCTTTTTCCACCTGCCATAAGACTATATTCCATAGAATTATTTAATATTTTTTCTGGTACATCTTTTTTTCCTGAATATTTTTCCAATTCATTATTTACTTGTTCTTGATATTTTTTTAATTGTACTTTAAAATCCATAAACCGCTCCTTAGCTATTTATACTGACATAATTTCTTTTTCTTTTCCCTCTAGTATTTTATCTATCTCATCTATTTTTTTATCAGTCATTTTTTGAATTTCATTTTCTGCTTGTTTTAACTCATCTTCTGTTATTGTTCCTTCTTTTTGTTCTGCTTTTGCTATATCAATACCTTCTCTTCTAATAGATCTTATTGCTACTTTAGCCTCTTCAGCCATTTTTCTTATATCTTTTACTAATTCTTTTCTTCTCTCTTCATTTAATTCAGGAAAAGCTAGTCTTATTACTTTTCCATCATTATTTGGATTAATTCCAATATCAGATGCCAAAATTGCTTTTTCAATATCTTTTAAAACACTAACATCCCAAGGTTGAATAACAATCAACCTAGCTTCAGGTACAGACACACCTGCAACCTGATTAATAGGTGTAGGAGTTCCATAATAATCTATTTTTACCTTATTCAAAATTGCTGGATTAGCTCTTCCAGCTCTAACCTCTGATAATTTTTCACTATAAACACTAATTGACTTTTCCATTTTATCATCTAAACTTTTATAATCCATTTTACCTCTCTCCTTTTTGAGACACTGGGGACACCCCTCGTCTGTCTCATTTTTCTTTTCAACATATTATAATTTTTGTTTGAGACACTTTTCACCTGTCCCCTGTGTCTCATTTTACTATTGTTCCAATTTTTTCACCTTTTACTGCTCTTACTATGTTTTCTGGATCTTCAATTCCAAATACTAATAATGGCATATGGTTATCTCTACACATTGCTGTTGCTGTTGAGTCCATTACTTTTAAGTCTTTTTCTAATACTTCCATATAAGATATTTCTTCGTATTTTTCTGCTGTTGGATCTAACTTAGGGTCTGCTGAATATACTGC
>OQVN01000408.1_pt1 | contig 16520 bp, 8 predicted proteins | sample 1691621 | NCBI WGS metagenome assembly OQVN01 (sample SAMN03418278, study PRJEB22391) | human gut metagenome | biome: human-gut; feature: organic feature; material: feces | host: Homo sapiens | place: Tanzania | collected 2013-01 | reverse complement strand
GTATTGAACGTAAGCATGCGAAAAACAGCCTTTTGATTGACAGAATCGCCCTTATGGAAAGTTGTTTATTTTTTACACAATTAACTTGAATATTTCAGTAAATTGAATAGAATATAAAGTAATTATTTTGATTTTTACCTTTTCTTATGTAAAAAAGGATTTTTTATGTTTTATTCAAATCTTGAAATTTATGGAAAACTTTTAAAAAAGCGCTGTTTTTCAGGTTCGGAGATTTCTTCAGAATTAAAAATAAGCAAAAAACAGACAGAAAACCTTTTGTTCCTTTTGAAAAAAAATAAAATGATTTCATCAGTTCGCAAGGATTTATATGTTGCAAATTCATTGGCAACATATCTGCCTGTTGCAGAAAAATTCGAAATTGCGTCAAAAATAAATCAAAATTCGTACATTTCACATCATTCTGCATTTGAATTTTATGGATTTTCAAATCAAGTTTTTAACACAATCTTTGTTTCCTCAGACAAATCTTTCCGGCAATTTATTTTTGACCAGAATTTATTTAAATGTATAAAAACTGATAAAAATTTTGGAATCACAGAAATCCGCCATATAAAAACAACAGATCTTGAACGAACAATTTTAGATAGCATAAAAGACTTTGAAAAAATCGGTGGACTAGAAGAACTTCTTGAATGTCTTAAATCAATTTCTTTTGTCCAGGAAGAAAAACTCAAAGATTATCTTATGCTTTATAAAAATCAATTTTTGTTTCAAAAAACAGGATTTCTTCTGGATAGTTTAGAAAAATCAAAAAACACGCAAATTCAACTTTCGCAAGATTTTTTTGACTTTTGCCATAAAAACATCGGAAACAGCACTCGTTATCTGCAAAACGGAATATTAAAGTCAGAATTGGCTTTCAATAAAAAATGGAATTTATGTATTCCACAAAAATTACCGACATTAAATTGACAAAACGCAAGTCAAAACTCAAAAACTGGACTGCGGAATCACTGTCGGAATCATAGAATAAAAGAACGGAACAAAAATGTTTGAATATACAAAAGAAGATTTGAATGAACTTGCCCACAGCCTTAATTTTGTGCGTGACACTTTGGAAAAAGTCATGCGCCTTGTAAAAATTCTTGACTTTATAAATTCAAATCCAATTACAAAAAACAAACTTGCCTTAAAAGGCGGCACTGCAATAAATCTTATGATTTTTAAGCTTCCTAGACTTTCTGTAGACATCGACCTTGATTATGCCGAAAATAATTCCCGCGAAGAAATGCTGCAAAGCAGAGAGCAAATAACAGAAATCCTTAAAAAGTATCTTCAAGGCGAGCAATATTCAATCAGCCCGAATTCAAAAAATTACCACAGCTTAAATTCAATCGTTGCCACATACACAAATTCCGCTGGAATGAAAGACAATATAAAAATTGAAATAAATTATTCCCTGCGAGCGCACATTTTTGCTCCTAAGACAAAAAAAATCAGTCTGGAAAACATTCAGAGCAAAAACGAAATTCTTGTTCTGAACAAAACAGAAATTTTCGCCTCAAAGTTAAATGCCTTGCTTGGCCGCGGCGCGGTCCGTGATTTGTACGATATAAACAACATGATAGAAAATAAAATCTTTTCGTCAGCCGATTTTGAACTTCTAAAAAAATCATTTGTTTTTTATACGGCGCTTTCCCAGGAAAAAATTCCAGCCGAATACACTTTTGAAAAAATCGATGCTATAAATACCCGAAAAATCTTTGCCGAACTTTTGCCCGTTATCCACAACGGAACATTTGTTCACATCGAGAAAATGAAGAATTCCGTAAAACAATTTTATTCCAAAAATTTAATGCCAAATCAGCATGAATCCGAATTTCTAAAACTCTTTTCGCAAAAACAATACAATCCTAAGCTGATTTTTTCTGACCCACAAATTCTTAAGAATATAGAAAACCATCCGATGATTGCCTGGAAAATGTTGAACCATGATAAATAATTTCAAAATCCAGCTGGCAGTTTCCGCATAAAAAAATGGCGCCAGGAAAACCTGGCGCCACCCGCTCCTTTTATAAAAAAACTATTTCTTTAAAATCACAAAAGACTTCGCAGGAACTGTGGAAACAATTTCCACATCTTTCGGAACTCCAGAACTTACATCGACAGATTTTGTATATCCAGTTGTTGTTATTTTTACATCTGAATCTGTCGCATTAAAGTAAACGAGGAAATCTCCGGTTGTGTATTTTGTTACACCGGCAACTCTGACTTCTTTTTCATCTGAGTTCATAACCTTTGCTTTAGTTGCTAAGGCATCTGTGCTCTTACCAAATACACTTGGGTTATCTTTTCGCAATGCAATCAGACCTTTGTAAGTATCGTAGACATCTTTGTTGTTGCTTTTCATTGAAAGATCAATTGTGTTTACATCATCAATGTTATGTTCTCCTGGAGTATTGGTCCATGCAACACCACCTTTTGTATCTGCAGAATAACTATCTGGATTTCCTTTCTTTGTGCGGAGGAATTCCTGTCCGCCATTAATAAATGGTGTTCCCTGACTAAGCAATACATAAGCTGCCGCAAGCTTGTCTTCTTTTTTGATAAGTTCAAGCTGTTCTTCTGTTATAGCAGCCGGCCAAGTTGTGGCAATTTTCGAGCCATCCTTATCAGAGTCAGCCTTCTTTGATGTTGGAAAGTTTTCGTCCAAAGTATAAACGAGCTTGTCAAATAACGTATAATTGTCATGACATTCAGCATAATGAAGTGCAAGCCCCAACTTATCTGTTGTATTTCTGTTATTTTTGCCAGATTTGCCTCTCAATCCTGCTATAATTCCATCATCATTATAAGTCACTACAACTTTGTTGTTACTATCTACCACAAAATTTCCGTCATCTCCGATAGATTTTATTCCTTGAATCTGGCCTAAATTCAATCCGCCATATTCAGCACCTTTTATTGCATCCCGAAAATCATCATCAAATGCACCAACTCCATAAGAACCTGTTTCAATAGCGGTTTTTGCCCCATCTTTTACAGCTGCATCTCCACCTGTCCAAGGTTCACCGTAAACCATTACATTCTTATCTATAGAAGAAAGTTCCCTGTAAATTTCAGCCATTGCTTCTTTACTGTGAAGTTCCATTAAATCAAAACGGAATCCATTGATATGGTAATCGAGCATCCAGTGTTTCAAAGTGTCAATCATATACTTTCTGAACATTGGTGCTTCGCTATCAGTTTCATTGCCACAACCAGAACCATTTGAATAAGTTCCATCAGAGTTTAGGCGATAGTAATAATAAGGAACGGTCGAGTCATATAATGAACCGCCAGCAGTTCCGCTTGTATGGTTATATACAACATCCATGATAACCGCAATTTTTGCGTCATGGAATTTTTTAATCATCGCACGCATTTGTTCAACAGCCGCAGTTCCATCCGGATTTGCAGAATAATCAGTATATCTTCCCTCTGGAACATTATAATGATAAGGATTGTAACCCCAGTTATATCCACTGTCAGCATTTACCTGCGCATAATCAAACATCGGAAGAATTTGAACATGTGTAATTCCTAAATCTTTGAGATGAGCGATTATTTCATCGCTGCACATATCATTGAATTTTCCTGTAGAAGTCGGATTTACAGCACGGCTCCAGTCTCTGATATGCATTTCATAGATTACCGCATCTGTATAATCTTTCTCTGTTGCTCCATTTGTTCCGAATGGATTTACATAGTTTGATTTTGTTCCATAATTACTGTCAGCATTAATATCCACAATCTGAGAAGCAATTGAATCTGGACTGCAAGATTTCGCATAAATATCAGCAACGTAATAAACTGTTCCATTGTTTGTAATCTGATATTTGTAGTATTTTTTGTTTCTTATAGAATCAAGTGTGTAGCTCCAGATTCCAGAATCCTTATCCAAAATCATCTGCTCAGAACCAGAAGGTTCACCCTTTAAAGATTCTTCGGTTGTTGAACCAGAAACATTCAATGCAACAGTCTCGGCTTTAAAATTTCCAACCTTAGAAACATCATCATAGAACAAAATCTTAACGTCACTTGCAATTGGTGCCCAAACCTTGAATGTAGCCTTTTCACCTGAAATAGTGAGACCTAAATCATCACCTTCATATTTATAATCATTCAGAGAAATTTTTACTGCATTTTGGGTTGAAATTTCACGACCATCTACGGGTTCAAATTTTTCATTATAAAGCTTCCAATTTTTTGTAAAATCAGGAGCAGATTCAAATTTCACAAGGATTGTATTTGTAAAATTATTGCTACGATTATCTTGTGAATTATAATTTAATACATCAGCAATATTAGCAATTGTACCATCTGTTGCAACAACTTTAAATCCATTTGCAGAAGGAATTGATTCTAGCGCATATTTTACAGAAAGAGTCACTTTCATTGTTGTCAAAGTTTCCATTGAAGCACTTGAAATAAACGGTGTCATTACGGTACTTACTGGATAAACATCCTTGTCTCCACTGATAACCATAAAATGGCTTCCACCCGCAAGATCATAAGCCTGGTCAGTTCCAGGATCTTTGTTCCACTTAGCATCTCTAATAATAAAATTCAAAGTTGCTTTTTCTTCAATGGCTTTTTTTACCAAAGGTGCAGAATCTGCAAACATTTCTGAATCAAGTTCCATATAACCGATATTATATGGAATTTCATTGTATGTTATATTTTTTGATTTAAATTTTCCAATAGTTGATGAATAAGCAAGTTCTCCGTTACCACCATTTTCCCAAAGCCAAAGAGCCCAATCAGCATATTTTCCATCTTCTCTATAGTAAAAAAGGATTGTTTTCTCATTATTTTGATCAACTTCCTTTAATAAATCTGCCGCCGCTAAAAGCTCATCTGCAGCTTCCCCGACAGTTCCAGGTGCAACTTCTGGTTTTACAGAATCATCACTTCCACTGTCAGAAGCACAACTTGCAAGAAATATTGCCGCACCTGCTAGAAGTGCAGTCAAAACTTTCAATTTTTTCATTTTTCCTCCTGCGAAACAAAATCGCTTTTGATAAATTTTTCTTGCAAAAAGCATAAAACTCTCGGAGAATCTTTTTGAAACTCATTTATATAAAAAGGCTCAATCTTAAATTCAAGCCTTAAAATATACTTTTTGTAGACAAAATTATATGTAATTCATATAATTGATTATACAAATTACATATAATTCAATATAAGGATTCTATGATGAACACTTTTGTCGAAAGACGCATAAATAAAAAACTCCTTTCACTTGTATCTTCTTTTCCTATTGTTGCGCTTACAGGTTGCAGACAATGCGGTAAATCAACTTTATTAAAAAATCTTTTTCCACAATGGAAATATGTCTCTCTTGAAGATATAGACATTCGTGAGCTTGCAGAAAATGACCCCCGCTACTTTTTAAGTCTTTATCCGGAACAGACTATATTTGACGAAATTCAAAGAGTTCCAAAATTGTTTTCGTATATTCAAACTCATGTTGACTCTCTTGATAAAACTGGAGTCTACATTCTTTCTGGCTCGCAAAACTTTTTACTGATGAAAAATATTTCTCAAAGTCTTGCAGGAAGAACCGCGGTTTTGAATCTTGCAACTTTTTCAATTTCCGAATTAAAGCAGGCAGATTTACTGATTACAAACATTGACGAATGTCTTTTTACAGGATTTTATCCACGCATATACAACCAAAAACCTTTGCCTTATGATTTTTATCAATCTTACATAAAAACTTATATTGAAAGAGATGTCCGGGAATTAAAAAACATAACAGATCTTTCAACATTCCATAAGTTTTTACGCCTTTGCGCTGGTCGTGTAGGTCAAATACTGAACACAACAGAGCTTGCGAACGAAGCAGGAATCTCGGTTCTTACAGTAAAAAGCTGGCTTTCAGTTTTGGAAACAAGTGGAATAATCTTTTTGCTAAAACCATATTATTCAAATTACGGAAAACGACTTATAAAAGCCCCAAAACTTTATTTTTATGACACCGGATTGATTTGCTCACTTATCGGGCTTCAAAATTCAAGCCAACTGGAACTTCATTTTTTGCGAGGCAGCATCTTTGAAAACCTTGTAATCAGCAACTACATAAAAGAAAGCTATTTCAAGGGAATAGAACCTAACGCATATTACTGGAGAGATTCGAACGGTCTGGAAGTTGACCTCGTGATAGAAGAAAATCAGCAATTAAACTTTTATGAAATTAAATCAAGCGCAACAATGAATGAAAAATTCTTTGCTTCCATAAATAAACTCTGCGCTCTGTCAAAAACACCACTAAAAAACGCAAATGTTGTCTACGGCGGAAATACAACCCTCCCCGCAAGCAACAACCACAGCGGATATATCTCGTGGATGGAGTTGTAACTTCAAATCTGGATTGAATTGTCAAAGAACGAAGAAACAAATCTCTTCCTAATTTTTATAAAATGCATAAATTTTTGCATTTTGATTTAGAATTTTTATAAATTCCAAAACCTTATTTCTATTTTTATTTTTTTCATAAACTAGATAACAATAAATGAGTGCATATTCATTAAAAATATTTGTAGAAAAAATTCCAGGATCATCAGTACCAATTACAATAGGAGGTAGTGGTACATCTTTTTCAAATAAATCAAACCAATTAAAAAGTTGATATGAAGAAAAGTTGTCATAAAAGCCTATTCTAAAATTACTGGTTGGCAAGGTTTCGATAATAATTTCTTTCTCATGTAGATATTTTAAAATTTCTTTTTGAAGAATATTAAGATTTTCAACAGAAAGATATTCTATATCAGACATATAAAGAATTTCTTCATTTTTTTTCTTCAAATATTCAGGTGAATAATATTTTTCTATAAATCTTTCTAAACCAGATTTTTTTATTTTATCTGAATCTAATTTTTCGGCTCGTAAATTCCATAACTTTTCTATTTGAGAAAAATTTAATGATTCACCATAAATTTCTGAAAACATTTTTTCAATTTTAAAAATCAGTAGAGGCACAATTTCATATAGTTCCTTAATCTGCCTATTCTCAATAAAACTTAGGGCAAATACAAGATTATCCATCCATTCAGATTTTGATATACAGAAGCCATCTCTTATAGTTTTATACCAGTCTGCAATATTAATTCCAGCGGCAGTTGCATGGCCAATTCTGTCACTTTGCCGTAAATCACAAAATTCTACTGCCTCATAAATAGCTCTAAGCCCACTCAAAACATGATAAAAATCTTCACCTGCATGATATGTAAAATGGGAAACTCCAACTTCTCTTAGTCTTCTAAAATATGGTGCAAAAACCTCAGGAGGAGTATCAAATTCACTTGAGGCTGCATCAATTCCTGCTATTTTTCTGCTTAAATCATCTTTTGAAGCAAAAAATGCCTCTAAAGCTTTTGTTCTTTTGTCTAGTTTATTTCTTAGCTCATAAAAAACATCATTATGGTTATTTCTTGGAGGTTCTTTTATGAAATGTGCTATTAGAGAGAAATCAACTCCTGTTTTCAGATTAGCATAAGATTGCCAGCTTTCAGAGATTTGTCTCACATAACTTCTATTTTTAGAAACTGTATCTTTTGGTGAAAATCTAAATTCAGCAAATTTAAAAAAGGGTAAATCTTCATTATTTCCGCATAGCTGAAAAAATTTACTTAATGCTTTTTTATCACATTGTTCTCTTAAATTGGTTTTTGTTATTTCCTGAAATTGCTGAAAACCAAATTGATATTTATTCTGAGCAAGAGTTTTTAAGAAAAGCCCGTTTATTAAAAGATATTTATAAAATGATTCTGCAACTTCCTCTGATTTTTTTGTATTTCTTTTTAAAAATTTAAATATGCAAACATACATTAATGCTTCATATCTAAGAAGTTTTGCTGGTATATCAGTATCAGGTTTATTTTTAAATAATAATGTAAACGGTGATAAATAGGATTCTGATGAATTTTTATGATTTTTTAAATTTGCAGTGAATATTATATCAAATATTTGGCTTCGTAATTTTTTTGCCGATTCTAACAGAAATTTTATAGAATCTGTATTAATATCCAGTCCATTCTGTTCAAACAAATCTTTTAACCCATCTTTGGTGTTAAAAGATTTGTTTATTTCTTCAATATTTTTATCTGTATCAGACAAAAGGTTCTGCCAAACTGCATCAGGCTCTGTTATTCCATTTATATGAATATGTAAATCATAAAAACCGCCATTTTCTTTAAAGAAATTTTTAAGTGGAATACAATCTGGTGAAAGCAAACTTGTATTTCTTGCATTAGGAACAATATACTCATGAAAATATTCTCTTATTTCTGCTAAGGCAAAACTGTTCAAACTAAAATTATTTTCAATATATGCAGAAACCAATAAAAGCGGAGAAACAAATGAAATTATATTTTGCCATTCAATAAATTTTTGCTCTGAAATATAAACAATGTTTTCTTTATGTATAAAAAATGAATTTGCAAAATCCTTAAAGACAAGAAACAAATCAGAAAAATTATTTATTTTATCTAAATATTTTTTATCGTTTAATTTAAAATAATTGTTAGGAACAGAAGAAGTTTTACTTCTCTGCATCAAAAACAATCTTCTCTTTATATCATCAATACAAAAATCCCTATCTTGTAAAATGCAGTTAAGAGAAAGAAAATCTTGTTGCAAAAAAGTAAAAATTTGGTCTATTTTCATTGATTATTTTCCATTTTATAATTTTTAAAAATTTTAATATTTTTATTAAACTTTGATAAATTTTCTTCGTTCATATCAACAAAACTCAACAAAATCGGACAAGAAAGCAAAGTCTGTGTAAGCGGAAAATATTTTTTATCTTCTTTATTTGTTTTTATATGCGAATTAAGTTTTTCCAAGTTATTAATAAAAATTTCTAAATCTTTTTTATTTTCTATATTAAAAAGATTTATATCTATTTTATTAATCGAGGCTTTTGCTTCATTATATTCTTCAATAATTGCTGCATGGAAAAGTTCGCATACAAAAAGATTCATAAGCTCCTCAAGGCTTTCAAAAGAATCAATTTCTTTATAATTTTTCTGAATTTCCTTGAACGAATAAAATACCCGTGTAGAAACTTTATTTAAAACATGAACAGCTATGGATTCTTGAAGATTATTTATGAAATCTTTCCAACTGCCAATTTCAGAACCTAATGATTGCCAATCACCATTGCTATTAAAAAGTTTATCTAATTCAAAATCATAAGAATTCTCGTCTGTATTATCATTCTGCAATTCTGGATTTGTTTCTTCATTCGCATCTGTATCTTGTTTTTCTTTTTTTTCAAACTCATCAATTATATAAGAGCGAATCTGGCACATCGGTTTTAAGATTCGTTCGATAGAATCTGGAGAAACATTTTGAACTAGAATGTCATTAATGCATCCAATTAAATTATAGAATGAAAAGACTAGTTTCTTGCCTTCTTTAGTTGTTAAAAAACAAGTTGGCAATAACAATAAGGCTTTTTTCTCGGCAGTTAAAGAACTTTTATTTATTTTTTCAAATATTTTTTTAATAATTTCGCCGTTTTCAATAAGAATAGAACCATAATTATTAGAGATTCCATTCTTAAACAATTCTGCCTGTAACAGGGAGCAAGAAACCTTTGCCGTTTTTGTCTGAAATAAGCCCACTATATCTATAAACTTTGATTTTTCATCTTTTCCTTCGAATGAAATTATAGAAAGTATATTTCTTAAATATCCAATTCTATACATATTTTCAAAAACCAGAGCTTTATTCTGATTCATGTAGTAGCAAAGTACAAAATTCAAGACAAACAAAATTATATTCTTCTGTTTGTCACTATCAATGAGCTGTAGCTGATACAGATTTTCTAGTGCATCATTTTTTACAAGAAATTTTAAAACTTCAATATTAATAAATTCAGGATTTATCAAAGAACTTGTATACATTCCTTCTTTAGCAAAATAAGAAACAAATAAATTAACAAACTGAGTCACATCGAACTTTTGTATACTAAAAAAACAATCTTCCGTAGCTGTTAAATTATTTGCAAAAATCCGCAATAAACTCATTTGCGTTCTTACAGGAAAATTTTGTATTACAATTTCAAAAGGTTCTTGTTCGAAACTATTGTATAAGCCAAATTTATTAAACACAGATTTATAAAATTTTCTATACTCTTGTTCTTTTCCATCAAAAAATTTTATTTTAATTTCATTAGTTCTATCTTCAAGAATTTCCTTAAAAGTTCGTAAGGCATATCTGTGCTGAACTGGCAATATTTTTTCAATATATTGAGCTTCAATGTCTGTTATCTTTGATTTTAAAAACTCAAACTTTTCATTGTCATTTTTTGTTTCATTTCCTATAAAATCTTTCCCAAAATTTTCCCATTGATGTTTTCTTATAGACATTGAAAACAAGTCAAAATCGCCAGTCAGAATTGTTATAATATATTTTGTTGCCAGATATTTTCGTATGGTTTCTAACAAACTCCAAGATTTATCAAATTTTGTATCTACATCATCGATAAAAAGTAAAAATACTTTTTTGTTTAATATTTCTAAGCTTAATTTTAAGAAACATTCAAAATTTTTTCGTAACTCAAAAGAGGAATTTACATCATCAAGCGCTTTATTTAAAATATGTGTCGCATCATCCCAAAAATCAGGAGTTTTTGAACATGCTCCATCAATAAGCGGCAAACCTTTTGCCAGCTTATTAAGACTTTCATACCAAGATTTTTTATTATATATTAAAAAGTCATCATCATTGCCAGTTTCATTAAATTTTTCTTCTACTTTTGATTTTATAAGTGAGATAATTGTAAAAAATATATGCGCTTTTTCTTCTATAAGCGTAGGATCTAAAAAATCAAGAATTTCTATATCTGTATTTTCTTTTAATTTGTTTCGCAAACTGAATAAAAAGGATGTTTTTCCCGCACCACGTGAACCTGAAATTAATATGGAATTATATGTTATTGGAGTATTTATGATATTGGCATCGAGCACTTCTTTTATATTTTTTATTCTTTTTTCAATTTCATTTGTTATTTTATAAAGTTCATCTTGATTAATAACATTTTCATCTTTAAAGATTCTATCTTTATATTTTAAATCTATAATTATATTTGTAATTGCTTTTTTATTATTCAAAGACTTCAAAAATTTTGCTATAAGCTCAATTGCTAAATTCGAATTTGCAGAATTTAATTTTACAATATACCAACAGTAACCATCAAAATTTTCATCATTTAAAAAATTTGGATTATAACCAATCAAAATGTTCTTTAATAGCTGTTCAGAAAGAGTATCTCTTATAAAAGAAAATGAAATACAAATGTTTCCTTTAGAAGGAATATACCCAGCCCAAATTGCCCAATCAGTTCCATTTACATCAAAAAATCTACCAACATAACCTTTATCTTTGTGCTGTCCTAAATCTGAGCCAATTTTTGTTTCATATTTTGTATCAACAGGACGTTTAGACAATCGTTCTGAAAATTCATTTTCAATATCTTTTATTAATTTTATAGTATTTTTTTTCATAGCTGCATTAAAACTCATAATCAAATCTCCTTTTCATTAATCTTTAATAAAAAAAGTAGAATAGAAATCTTTCTGTTCTACTTTGTCATATCAAAAAAATGATTCATTTTTATTATGATAGAAATATTTTTAGCATTTGAAATTTTATGATAAATCAAATTTTTGAAACCCATTCATTAGTTAAATATTTCTTTTCTAATTCGGACGCAATTTCTTTTATTAATTTTTCATCTTCCACTAATTCTGATAACAAATTGACTGTATCGCCATGTTTTCTTCCTCCAAAATCATAATTTCCATTTTCATAAGGGCAATTTTCGGCAGGCGATTCATATCTTTCCAAAAAAGTTCTAATAATCGCTGTCTTATTCATAAAAACCTCTGTTATTTTTTTTCCATTTTCAAAAACAGACACAAGGAAAATTCCTTATGTCTGTTTTGCAATTAGTTATTAAATTTTTTCTGAAATTTTTACATTATACTTTCCATCAATTTTCTTAACAGAAAGAATATAGTTTTTTCCAACTGTCAATGATGCAGATGTATTTAGTCCGCCAGCAGCATTTTCCATTTCTACATATTCGCCACCAACAGAAATGGCTTTTTTTGCATTCCATGTATCAGGATCATGCCAGCCACCACAGGTTGTTTGGAATTTAAATTCAGCATTAGCATTTGTAGCTTTAAATTCATATTCCCATTCACCTTTAGCAACTGGAGTCATCATTATGGCTGTTTTCCAGTCCCATTTACCAAAATCGTCATTTCCGATTGCAAATAGGACATCTTTTCCAGATACTACAGAAACAAGTGGTTTTTCATTAGAAGCATCAATAACGATGGTGTATTCATTCCCTACAACAAGCCCCTCTACCCTTGAGTTTTTTGCATTTGCATAACCAAACTCTACAGGTGTTGAATCAAGAATAGTTTTGACTTTTCCATCATCTTCCTTATTGTTTGAATATGCAAAACTCCAAGAATTATCAAGAGCAACTTTAAAATCAAGCCTTTCAGTTTTAGCTGTAAATGTATAATAATATTTCTTGCATGTTTCTGTTTCAGCCATGATATTTGCTTCTATAGCAGAAGTTTCACCAAGATTCCAGCCAATTGGGTCATTACCGGCAAGATAAACTTTTGAATATTTTGGAACTTCATAAGCATCTGCAGGAATTTCTTCCATAGCCGCACAACTTACAGAAATTTTCTTAGAACTAGCATCAAGAATTTTTACAGTAACGCGGAATTTATATCCAGTTTTATAAGGAAGTCCTGTTATCACAGCATTTTTTCCATCATTACCTGCATCGCCGCTATAATATATAAGCGGTACAGCAGTTGCTTCTTCACCGTACTTTGCCGCAACAATATCATCTGCCATATCAGTCTTTTTACGGTCATCAGTATCAGCAGGGATTCCTTTAAACCAACGACCAACAACCCAAGAGCCAGTAACTTCACGAATGTCAAATTCTACGCTTGTGCTTGCATTCTTAAATTCAAAAATCTGTGTTGTTGCATCAACATAAGTAAGACTAGAACCTTTCCAATCATCAAAAGCACCGACTATATCTGCTTTTCCAAGAATTCCTGTATCATGAATTTGAATTTTAGATACCAACTTATTCTTTGGATTTGGATTTTTGTCTGAAATAGGTTCTGTAAAATCAGCTGCACTTACAAAGATTTTTCTTGCTAATGTTGGTTGATTTTTGTCATAAGTCCATTCACCTTCGATTTCGTTAGTTGGTTTAGATGTAGACATTTCTCCATCTGCGCCCCAATACAAATATCCATTTGTAAGATAATAAGAAACAGAGCCTTCTTTTGTTGGTACAAAAACTTCTGATTCATAGAATTTTCCTGTACGAGTCAAGATTACTTCTTTTGACAATGCAGCTGTAAGTTCACTGCCTTCTGAATCATCAGTAATAACAGCCTTAAGAATTGGATAGTCTGTTACGGCACCAACACATTTGAGGCTTAATTTTTCTGCTGGAGCATCATACTTTGCTATAAGCGTATAAGTGTTTCCATCAGCCAAATCTTTAAGAACAATGTTTCCTGGGTTACTATTTGTAGCATCTCGACCTTCCAAATCAAGCCATTCTTGGCTATTTACAGAAAGTTCAACAGCAATATCTTTTTTTCCGCCCCAGTCTTTTGCCCAACCAGTAACATCACGGGCAATCTTGAAGTTTAAGGTTCCGCTTCCGCCACCCCAACCAATCATTTTTGCAGCATCATATTTGAATGTAAGTTTCTGTTCTGTATCGCTACCTTTTGTCATTGTAAACACAAGGCGCTTTGTGGCGTTTCCGTCTTTTTCTGTACAGAAATCGCCTTCTGCATAGAGACTAGAAACAACGCTATCGTGCAAATCGCCAGAACAACTTGCAAATCCAAAAAGAAGTGCAAGCGCAGCTACAGCACCTGTTATCAGTTTTTTCATTTTTATCTCCTAAAGTATAGTTCTTTAGTTTGTGAATCTTTCCAAAATTTGCCGTCTGAAAACAGACGGCAATATTTCAGTTCGCTTTCACCCTTAGACAAACTGTTTTGTAATTTGTCTTAATTCATGGCAAACAATGATGTTTGCAAAATCAAAACCTCATCAGAGATTTTGACCGTAATTAAATATCCCAGCGGATACCTACGCGCATTGCAGCACGTCCGTCATACCAGTTAACTGCGTCACGAACAGTGTTGTCCACACTTTCTTTAGCCCAAGAGCCCTTTACGTTTGCGCGGTCAAGGTTCAAGTTATCCTGTCCGTCGCCAAAGTGCTTGAATGGATCCATGTTGTATACGAACTGTGCGTAAACAACAGGTTTCTTTGCTGCCTTGAACTGCTTTGAAACACCTACCGCAAATGCGAACGGATTGTTTGTGTCAGAGTCAAAAGACTTGTCAGCAGAAGCTGTGTTTTCTGTCTTAAGACCAATTGCAAGGTTGGCTGTGATGTCCATAGGGAACTTAACCTGACCAATCAATGTGTTGAAATATTTAACGCTGTTAGACATATCAAGTCCGTAGTAAACATTTACACCTTTTACAACATCGCTGTCTGGTTTCATGCTGAATGTAGCACCCGCTTTCTTTACGCGGAACGCAGAGTCTGAACATCCATATTTGTTTGCATCTTCGTCTTTAAGTCCATCTGTCCACTGGTAAGCCTGATAGTTCATATCCGCATAAGCACCAAGAGAAATTCCATAGTCTTCAAGAGTATAAGTTACAGCTGGCTTGAATGTGAATTCTGCGCCACCTTCTCGCTGGAACAATGGATCATCGTAGTCATTAAATCCACGTGCTGTCCACCAAGATGGAGTCTGAGCCTTATAAACTGTATAAGCGTCATCAGTTTTTTCGATTTTTTCCAATGCCATTTCAGCTGTTGCTCCAAGGTTGATTCCAAGCGCACCATCCAAAAGGTTCAAAGTTCCATCAAAACTGATAGCCTGGCTGTTCAAAACGCCAAGAGTGTCTGAAAGGTCGAAAGTGCCATCATCATGATTTTCGCGGAGATAGAGCATAGAAGCCTGTACACCACGGAAACGATAACCAACATTTACATCAAACAATTCTGCTTTATAACCAACTTTTACAGCTCCAGCCATATTCTGGATTCCGTCAAAGTCACCTGTTCTGTACCAAACGTCGCTTGAATATCCAAAGTAGTCTGCAACATTTGGAGTTGTAGACTCCGGATTATCCTTTTGATTAATAGCTACAAGTTCAGCTGTGTCTTTCTGATGTGTCGCAATCAATCCCTGTGCCGCAATAGAAAGTTTTCCGTCACCAACATCAAACTCATCTTTTGCACCAAGAATAAAGTCGTGTTCAACAGGATCATCAAAAAGGAGTCCGTCATACATACCGTTTGTCTGGAAATCGATTACAAGGTTGTCCTTAGACATTCCGAACCATCCCCAGTAACCGTATTTTGTACCTTTGCGGTCAGCCGTCTTGTTAGGAGCAAATCCAATGTCAAATGTGAATCCTGTAGCCTCTTCAAGTGCTGCAACAGCTTTTGAACCAAGACTGAACTGGTTGAATCCACCGACATGATGATAACCAGCATCCCAAGAAGAACATACAGTTGTCCAAATTACAGACTGGCGAACATCTGGTTTAGCGTAATTGAATCCTGTCATGAAATTGATATAAGGTGTGTTCCATCCGAATTTAAGATGTCCGAGGAATGGATTTGAACCAGGACCCGCATCTGCTGACTTGTTATTGTTAGTACCAGAAAGATATGCAACAGGATTAGCAAAAATTCCATTCACAAAATTCTTAAGACCATCATCCCATTCTACAGCCTCTACATCATATGCATTCTTTCTATAAAGATATGTAAGTGCATCTGCCTTGTTTCCATCATAATCTTCCATTTCTGTTTCAGCCAAAGCGACTTCGATATAGAATGGAGCATTAGGAACAAAATTTCCTGTGAATTTATCATAAGACTTGAATCCAATTGTTACAGAGTCAAGGTCAAAACCTTTTTTTGATTTGTCAGTAGCACCCTGTGTTGAATAGCTAGACTGCAAACCAAGCATTGTCCAAGAAACAAAGTTGATTTTAGCCTTTGATGCAGCTGCGTCATCATCACCGCCGACAAGGTCAGCGATTACAATGTGGCTGTTCTTTCCGCCGAATCCGTCGTCAACAAAGTCCGGCGCACGGAGGTCAGTAGTCCAGTTTCCGTCAGAAATGAACTTATAGCGGGCCTCCTCGCCCATCTTGAATGTGCGGGTAAGAGAGAAGCCCTTGTCTCCCTTTGTCATCGGAAGCGCTCCGTCCTGCCAGCTTGTGAAGTCACCGGCAAGGAGAACTTCTGTAGCGCGAGGGTTTCCGTAGAAGAACGTTACATCTACAGTTCCATCGGCATTTTTCTTTGCACTAACATCGGCGAACAATCCCGCCATAGCTACTGCAAGAACCGAGATGAAAGCGAATAATTTTTTCATCTTATCCTCCAATATTGTATTGAAC
>OQVN01000407.1_pt1 | contig 16559 bp, 14 predicted proteins | sample 1691621 | NCBI WGS metagenome assembly OQVN01 (sample SAMN03418278, study PRJEB22391) | human gut metagenome | biome: human-gut; feature: organic feature; material: feces | host: Homo sapiens | place: Tanzania | collected 2013-01 | reverse complement strand
TAAGCGGTCGTCAGAAACATAACGCCAAGTGGATGGCAATTTATAATGATTTTGTCATTGGATATGAGAGCGGTATGACGATGGTAGAAATTGCGAAGCGAAACAATGTCAGTGAGCGGACGATTTATAGGTATAAAGCGTATTATGACAAAATGAAAATTGCAGATGAAAAGAAAATGATGGACTGAAGTAATAAAATAACAATAATGAAGCGTATGGAAAAGAAGACTATAGAATTATATAGAAAAAAGTTTGATGATATTCGATATCAATCAGATGATGAAACGAGAAGAAGATTATTAAGATATTTTGAATTAGTAGAAATATGCAATCAAGAAAAACAACAGAAATGTATCTGTTATTCAAGATATTGATGGCAATAATATTGTTGTGATTAATGATATCATATTTAAGGGAAAGCGTTCTATTAATTGGAAAGATGTAAGGAAATATCTTAAAAACTATGTTGAAAATTTTTACACCATAGCATCCACAGGGAACATAGTGTATATTGGATCGGATTTACCGAATGAATATAGCGGTTCAAAATATACACATAGTATGAAGGGAATGACTGCGAAGGCAAAAGCCAATGCAGCACAAGGGATTCCTGAGCTGATAGAGATTGCAGTGGGAAAAAACTTTCGAGAGAATAACGAAGAAAAACATTGGAGAAATGCAAAATTCGGCTGATATCGATATAATTCACGATTTGCATTGCCGGTATATGATGAAGTGGGAGAGATAGAGAGATACAATATATTTCATGCATCATTGATTGTTAGACATTCTGAAGATGGTAAATTATATTTATATGATATTCTGGATATAAAAAAAGAAACGAGCAACCCGATTGAGCCATAAGGCTGTACACGACAAAAAACCCATTTCTTTATAAAGCGATAATACTATATGAAATGTTATTTGTCAATCTGATTATTCGAAAAAACACCTGTCAAAGAATCTTTATTCATCGATAAGAACTGCAGTCATTATTGTCGGAACTATAATGATAGGTATTGGCTGGTATAAAAAATCAAAGAATGATAAAATGGTTCAATGAGGTAGGAGAGAGTCTAATATGGAAAATGAATTGGTTTTGTTTGAAACGGCAGACAAAGAAATAAAACTTAATGTGTCTGTTAATAATAATACAGTTTGGCTGAATAGAAATCAGCTTGCTGAATTATTTCAGAGGGATGTTAAGACTATTGGTAAACATATTAATAATGCATTGAAAGAAGAATTGGATCATTCAGTTGTCGCAAATTTTGCGACAACTGCTTCAGATGGTAAAACTTACCATGTAGAGCATTATAATTTGGATATGATTATTTCTGTTGGATACAGAGTAAAGTCTAATCGAGGTGTGGAGTTTCGTAAATGGGCGAATAAAGTTCTTAAACAATATATTATTCAGGGATATGCAATTAATGAAAAAAGATTGGAGGCATTACAACGTACAGTAAGTATACAAAATAAAATGTTGGCATCATCATTGGATGTAGAGGAAACAGATGTGCTGAAAGCAGTTAGTTTGTACACAGATGCTTTAATGCTATTAGATCAATATGACCATCAATCACTAAATAAGCCAGAGGGAAATAAACCAATTTATAGGATAACATATGAAGAATGTTGCCGAATGGTGGAAGCAATGGAAGATACATTTCATTCTGATGTTTTTGGTGTTGAAAAAGAAAAAGGAAAAGTTGAGGGAATTTTAGCAGCAGTTTATCAAAGCGTCTTTGGAGGAGATGTTTATCCATCGTTGGAAGAAAAAGCGGCTAATCTGTTATATTTTATGATTAAGGATCATCCATATTCAGACGGATGTAAAAGAATTGCTGCCTCGCTATTCTTGGAATTTCTAAATAAAAATAATTTTTTATATAAGGATGGGACAAAACGAATAAGTGATGGAGCTATGGTTGCTATTACGTTGATGATTGCAGAGTCCGACCCATCGGAGAAGAATATTATGGTTAATTTGGTAATGAATTTATTAACAATATAGGATAATAGCAAAAATTGCACCTTGAATACGTGAAGTGGTTTAAATATAAACACATAGATCAGGTAAATGAAATTTATGTAAATTTATAGACTTTTTCTTATCGTAAAGCTATAATATTAAAATCATATGGAACAGACAGACATTGATTTTAGAAAGTGATACAAATGAAAAAGCTAAAAAAGAGATTCATTGTTCCGGCAGTGGTATTTGTATTGGGCATGTGTGCGTTAATCGGCACGATATATGGAGTCGGAAAGACGCAAGAGCAGCAGAACAGGACAAAAGCGAAGCTCAATGCGATGACATATGCGGAGCGTATAAATGGCGAGCTTATGGAGGGAATAGGAGTTACCGATACCTTAAAGCAGGTTGTCATAAGCGATGATGGAAATATTAATAGATTTTATGATGTTGCAGCAAATATGATGGAAGCTTCGATTCAGAGCATACAGATAGCACCGAATGGAGTCGTGACGGAAATATACCCTGAGGAGGGGAATGAATCCGGTAAGATAGATCTGATAAATGATAGTGACAGGGGAGAGATTTCACGCTATGCGAGGGATAATGACACTGTGATCATGCAGGGACCGTTTGAGCTGAAGCAGGGCGGATATGGCATAGCGGTGCGCAATCCGGTTTATTTAGAGGATGGAAACGGGCAGAAGAGTTTTTGGGGCTTCACAATTGTTATACTGAAGGTTCCGGAAATATTTTCTGAATCTGTAGAGGCTCTTTCCAATTTTGGATATAAGTATAGTCTGCAGAAGAGAATTTCGCCGTGGGATGATACGTATGAGTGGGTTTACGGTTCAAAGGAAGAACTGGACAATCCGGTGATATATGACTTTGATGTGTATGGAGACAAGTGGAGGCTTGAGATTTTCTCAAAGAGCGGTTTTTACAATAACAGATATCTACTATACCTGTTCATCGGAGGTGTAATTATAGTCCTGCTTTTGGCAGGGCTTACAGCGGCATTGATTTCAATCAATGAAAACAGGAAGAATTTCAAGAGGCTTGCTGTGACAGATGCACTGACAGGTATCTACAACAGGCTCGGCTTTGATGACCAGGTTGAGCAATATATGAGGCAGAACCCGCAAAAGCACTGTGTTGTGGCGATGCTTGATATTGATGATTTCAAGCTGGTCAACGATGTGTATGGACATGCGGCGGGTGATGGAGCACTGCAGAAGCTTGCAGAGAGCATGAAGCAGTATTTTTCAAAGGATGTCATACTCGGCAGAAACGGAGGCGATGAGTTTAGCATTTCCATGCCGGATTGCACGGTAGTGGAGGTTAAGCCTTTTCTTAAGAAGTTTACAGAGGAAACCAGGAAATTTTATTGTAAAGGTGAAGAGCGTGCATTTACCATTTCACTGGGCTTTGCGGAGTATCCTGTTCTTGCTGATGACCGTTCCCAGCTCATGCGGTGTGCGGACATGGCACTTTATGAGGTGAAAATGCGTGGGAAGAACGGCTGCATGGCATATCGTGAGGGTGAGCATGTAAAGCGCCGCGCAAAGCTTGCTTTTGCAGTGAAGGATATTATTGAAAATATGCCGGGAGCTTTCATTGTTTATAGTGCAGATAAAGAAAATGATGAGATTCTGCTTGCAAACAATGAGTTGCTTAGGCTTACAGGCTGTAAAAATATGGATGAGCTGCTTGCATATACAGGTAAGAGCTTCCGCAATCTGATACGCCGGGATGAACAGGAAAGCTGTCAAAAAAGCATATGGTCGCAGCTTGACGGAGGTCACTCAAATGATTATATTTTCTTTCATATGCGAAAAGCAGACGGCACATATATTTCAGTGCTTGACCATGGCAGGATAGTGGATTCAGTGCACAATGGCAGAGTATTTTATGTGATGATTATGGACTTAAAGTCACTGCAGAGGCACTATGGAGACTGCCTGGAGCTGGTGGAAAAGTAGAAAAAGCATAAAAAGCAGATTGTGAACACATGCGTTCACAATCTGCTTATTTTAATAGTACATCCACAATTTATTTATCCGAATAAATCAAATCTCCACCGCATACGGTATACTTCACCTTACCGGTCAGTTCCATGCCGGTAAAAGGTGTGTTTGATGATTTTGATGCATATTCGCAAGGTACCCATTTTTCATCCGGATCAAAGATGACAAAATCTGCAGCAGCACCCTCTGAGATAGTACCGTAAGGCATGTGGTACAGCCTGGCAGGATTGATAGTCATTTTTTTCAAAAGCTCAAGCATGCTTAGATGGCCCGGTTTGACAAGGCTTGTGATACCAAGGGCAAGAGATGTCTCAAGACCGATGATACCGCTTGGAGCCTCGGTTACAGGCTTTGATTTTTCCTCGGTGCTGTGAGGCGCATGATCTGTTGCGATAAGGTCAATTGTGCCGTCGATAAGTCCCTCGATAATCTTTTGACGGTCTGCTTCAGTGCGAAGAGGCGGATTCATCTTGGCAAGGGTGCCGTGCTTTAGGACAGCATCCTCAGTCAGTGTGAAGTGATGAGGAGTGGCCTCGGCATGGAGCCTTGCACCAAGCTTTTTGTAGGTGCGGACTATATCAACAGATACACCGGAGCTGATGTGCTGTATCACAACGTCGGCACCACTGCGCAGCGCAAGCAGACAGTCTCTTGCGACAAGAGTCTCCTCAGCGATGGATGGCGAGCCGTAGATACCGAGAGCGTCAGATATTTTTCCGTGGTTGATACCGTTGTTTTTGATAAATGCAGGGTCCTCCTCATGGAGACTTATCGGCATGTCAAGCCTTGCGGCATTTTGCATGGCTCTGTAGCAGAAGGCAGCATTTGTAAGCGGGATGCCGTCATCGGTAAAGCCACAGGCTCCGGCTTCCTTTAAAGCTGTCATGTCAACCTCATCCTGTCCTTTGAGGGCGTGGGATATTGCAGAGGCCTGATACATGCGGATTTTTTCCTGCTTTCCACGTGCTAGGTTGTCCTTTAGAGTATCTACATTGTCCACTGTAGGCTTTGTGTTTGCCATGCACACAACAGTTGTGAAGCCACCCTTTGCAGCAGCCAGGGAACCGGTGTGGATATCCTCCTTGTATGTGAATCCCGGGTCACGGAAATGCACATGTGTGTCGATAAGTCCCGGTCCGACAATCATTCCGGATGCATCTATTATTTCTTCGTTTTCAGTTGCAGCAGCGTCTGACGCACATGAGATGTCAGGTGCTATTTTTACTATTTTCCCATCTTTTACAAGTATATCCATATGTTCGTAGAGACCTGATGCCGGGTCAGCTACAATGCCGTTTTTTATTATCATGATAATCCTCCTGTAGATTGTACTTATTTTCTGATATATCCTAGTATAACAGTTTTAAACGAACTACACCATATCACTTGCATATTTTAACGATAGAACAAGAAAATAATATTGAAAATATATAGGATGGATAAAAGTATATTGACAATCTGTATATAACTGTATATACTGTATATATAACGAGCGGGGCAAAAAAAGCAAAATGAATAAATCGCAGGTGAATAAATCGCTAAGTAAAGAATGCCATTTGCATACAAAGGAGTAGCTTATGAATAATGCACTGATAGTCAGAAATGTCAGCAAAACATTTGACAAATTCAAGCTGGACAATATTTCATTTGAAGTGCCGGGTGGAAGTATTGTAGGAATAATCGGGAAGAACGGCTGTGGCAAGTCAACTCTTCTGTATGCTCTTATGGGGCTGAAAGAGTCTGATTCGACAGACACCGGGATTGTGATAGACGGTGTGTGTCTGCAGACGGATGAGAAGACATACAAGAAGAAAATAGCTTATGTATTTAGTGAATTGCCGTTTAGGGAAAATTTATCTGCTGTCTCGATAGGAAAATATTACGGCAGATATTACGACGGATTTAATCAGAAAAAATACGAGGCTCTTCTTAAGCAGTATGGTCTTATCGATTTTCCGGGAGTACCTCTTAGAATTTCTAAAAGTAAAAAGGATATTATGAATGCCTCGGATTTTTCACAGGGGCAGAAGATACTGCTGCAGCTCGCGTTTGCACAGAGCTATGATGCGCAGGTGTACTTTTTTGATGAGCCTACGGGAAATCTGGATGTTGAATTTCGTGATAAATTTTATGAAACCATAAGGGAGCTTGCAGCAGATGAAAATAAATGTGTAATTTATGCAACACATCTGGTCGAGGAGCTTGAGCATTTCGCAGATTATATTTTATGGCTGCAAAAGAAAGACAATACCACAAGCAAATTCTATTATGGTTCGCTGGATGAGCTTAGGGATTCCTACAGACTTGTTTCCGGGGACAAGACACTGCTTGAGAGGATACCGAAGGAGCTTGTAGTCGGAGGGCGTTTAAGCGAAAGCTCGAACGAATTGCTGATAAAATATGATGAAGCAAAAATAAGCGCAAAGATAAATGATGAAATTGGATATGATGAAACAGAAATAAATGATGAAATCGGATATGGTGCTACGAAGCTTGATAATGAAATCAGGCAGCATATGAGATATGCAGAGCTTAAAGAAATCATGTACTACGTACAGAAGAAAGAGATAATAAAAGAAAGTGGTGATGAGCAATGATCAGGGATTATTTTGAGAGAAAAAAGATATGGTTATCCAGTTCACCGGGGCATATCGGTTTGGCATTTATCGTATTGCTTGTGACAACACTGTGCGGAGTAGGGGGCTTTGTATTTGCAGGATTCCTGTTTATGCTATCCATTACAGTATTTAGAAGCCTCGAGATAAATGAGCTTTTACCCTTTTCAAAGAAGGAAAGAAAAACAAGATTTTTGACAGAGGTGATACTTGATTTACTGTGTTTAAGTGTTCCTCTTCTTATAAACACTGCGTTTATTGTGATAAGATACAGAAAGCTGGAGCTTTTTTCACATCCGGTTTATGTGGCGGTATGTTTTATTTCATATATCATAGTTCTCGCACACTTTTCGATAAATGATATCTTTTGGAAAGCAGCAGAAGACAGCAGAAATTTAGAAAAGTGTTTAGCTGACGCGAGTGTTTCAAAGTCTGTAAAAATATATGAGATTTTTATTACGTTGGTAAAAATTGTTATATACACAGGGGTGTTTGTCTGCTTTATGACTATTGTTACAAATGGCAGCTTTTCTGATATTGCAGGAATAGACAATGAGTTCTATAGGCTTGGATGTATATCAGGGATTTTGTCAGGTACTATACTGGTGATAGACATGTTAAGAACTATTGGAGACAGAAATGAATATTTTCATACAGTCTAAGGGTGGCACGCCCATTTATGAGCAGATTGCCACGCAGATAAAGGAGGCAATACTTGCCGGAAAATTGAATAAGGATGATGCGCTTCCATCGATAAGGGCGCTTTCAGCGGACATTAAGGTAAGCGTCATTACCACGAAAAAGGCATATGAGGAGCTGGAAAAGGAGAAAATGATATATTCGGTGCCGGGAAAGGGCTTTTTCGTGGATGACCCGGATATGGCATATCTCGAGGAAAAGAGGACCTTAAGTGTGGAGGAGGAGCTTTCAGCGGTTATAGGAAAGGCAAAGGCGGCAGAGCTTGATGAAGCAGAGTTTATTGATATGGTGAGGATACTTTGGGAGGAGGAAACATGCTAGAGGTTTTGAATTTATCTTACAGTACGAAAACCTTTTCTATGGAAAATGTCAGCTTTTCACTGGATGACGGATATCTCATGACACTTTTGGGAAGAAATGGCGCAGGAAAAACTACACTTTTTGATTTGGTGTACGGACGTCTTGAACCATTGAGTGGAAAGGTATTATGGAATGATATAGATGTCACCGGAACGAAGGCAATTGACAGCTATTGCGATAATTTTTCGGATAATGTAGCTGCTAATGAAAGTGCGCGTGGCATTCTATATCATGATGAGGTGGCATATGTCGGTGGAAGAAGCTGGTGTATAGACGGGATTGGGGCTGACGAAAATATCAAGCTGTTAAGCGGTCTTTACAGCAGATGGGATCAGAAGCATTTTGATGAAATGCTTGAAATGATGGAGTTCACCAAGGAAGAATATACGACAAAATTTGTGGAGCTTTCAACAGGAAAACAGATGCAGCTTCAACTGGCTTTTGCTCTGGCAAGGCACCCAAAGCTTCTGCTTTTGGACGAGCCTATGGCAAATCTGGACCCGGTCGTAAAAACGGACATCTGGGAGCTTTTAATCCGAACAATAGAAAAAGAAAACATAAGCATCATAATCAGCACGCATCTGGTTGAGGAGGTCAATGACATAACTGACTATATCGGATTGCTTGATAATGGCAGGCTTGTTAAATTCGGGGATAGGGAACAGATATTAAATGATGATTTAGGAAACAGAAATAAGAATCTCAGGGAATTACTGGAGGAAGAAAATGAATAAAGCGGAAGAAATTTTTGCAGAGGGCATAGAAGATAGAAATGTGAAAACAATAAGGCAGGCGAGAGTGCTTTTTGTAATATGTCTTATGGCAGGCATGTTCATCATATTTGAAAGTGATGACATCTTTAAGTGGGCTGCAGTGCTGGCTGTTTATTTTTTTACAGATTCGTTTTATAAGAAATATCTGAGAGTGGAAGCAAATTTGGCTGATGATATGACCGGCAATAATATTTATCAGTTTATAGGGCAGCATGCACTTTCGGTGGATTGCTATTTCGGGATTATTGCAAAAAAAATCCGCAAATACAGGATAATTATTTTTGCAGGGTATCTTTTGTGTGCCATATTCTCAGATTCAAAGGCTTATGGATTACTTATTGCCATGTTGAGCGTTGTCGTAACGTATGCCGCCGCATGGATAAAAAAGAAATATTTTATCTGCCGCCTGGTGGGAAAGCTAAAGCCTGTTGAAATGATTTTAACTTTTACAGATATTTTTTTAAACATATTCAAATTTCTTCTTATATTGTTGGTTAGCTTTTTGTTTTGCGCAGTGTTTCTGGGAGTAGCAGAGGGCGCAGTGGAACGTGAAATGGTAAGCGGGCAGATACTTGAACGTTTCATAGGAATACCGGCCTTTTTTGTAATGGTTGTAGCAGGCTTGATCGTACCATTGGCAGGATACGCTTTTTTTAAACCATCAGCCATATTAAATGCTGCCCTAAAGACTGCCATAGTTATAGGAATAGCAGGATTTATCTGTATACTGGCATCGGCAAGACTGTGGTATTATGAAATAAACTATACAACGCAGAAAATAACATTGGTTCATTTTAAGGAAAAACAGTATGATTTTTCAGATGTCCAAAGGTACATATGGAAAAGCGGTGATGACGATGAGTCTGAAAAAACGCTTGTTTTGTATCTGAAGGATGAAACAGTGCTGGATTTATGCGATGATGGTACATTTAGCAGTCAGCAGGGCGATTTTGAGAAAGCGCAAAGGCAGGCGTGGCCTCAATGATAGACTGTATATATGGACAATAAAAGAAGTGATAGATATAATATGATTTAATGGATCCTGAATTGGCATAATGTACAATAGCCATAGGTTGATAGCATAGTAGGCAGACCCTGGGGAGCTGTAATCCCTAAAACTTTTAAAACAGCACCCAAAATTCAGCCCAAAAGCCGGAAAAATCACTATAAATCACAAAACAGCTCAAAAAAATAGTAAAAGAGACTTATGATATTCAAAAAAAATTAAAGGGAGGAAACACAATGAGCTTAATAAAAGGCATACATCACGTATCAATGAAGTGCAGCAGCACAGAGGAATATGAAAAGACAATAGATTTCTACAAAAACATTCTGGAAATCCCGGTCGCAAGGAAATGGCAGGCAGGAATCATGCTTGATACCGGAAACGGAATTGTTGAGATTTTTAACGATGGAGATGATGCACCGGGAAAAGGTGTAATTCGTCATTTCGCATTCGCAACAGATGATGTGGATGCGTGTGTAGAGGCTGTAAAAGCAGCAGGATACGAGGTATTTATCGAGCCGAAGGATATAGAAATCGCATCAACACCGGTATTTCCGGCGCGCATAGCATTCTGCAAAGGACCGCTTGGCGAGGAAATCGAGCTATTTGAGGAAAAATAATAGGACGTATTAATGGTTTTATAGGGGTATTATGCTATGGGAAAAACTCCAATTAAGCGTACGCTTGCAGGCTATATTATAAAAAAAACAGACACCGAAGGCTATCGGGCAGGAAAACTAACCGGAGAAAAACATTTGAACAAAATAACAGAAATGATGGAATTTGTTGGTGGACGCCGGAAACTAATCGAACAGGCAAGGTACATAGAGAATAATACACAAGCAGGCCGCGATGGGAAGATAAGGATTAATTGGATTCAGGTCAACAGCGATATCAAAAAAATAGATTGTGACGTCAGCAGCATACCGGAGCTGTGCCGGCTAGAGGGTGTTGAGGATTCAAGAGCAAAACAGCTAAGATTGATAGAGTCTGTAAAGCAGTGGAAATCAGAGGTTGGTGACTGTGACTGGATATGCAGATATTATGATGATATTTTGGGACGTCTGGAAGCCGGAAAGAGTGTCACAGAGGCAGAGGAGGATATGCGTTTTAAGTGTATCAATGCCATAACAAGAATAAAGGAGCCTGTGTGGGAGCGTGTTTTTAGCGCAAAGGTTTTTAATGATTCAAAGAAATTTGAAAAAAGCTATCGACAAAAGATGGTATCAATCCTGACTAAATATTCGCCGTATTATGAGAAGGATATGGAGGATTATGATACAGAGGGTGAGGAAGATGACACCAAAGAGGATAAAAAGAAGTCGGGGCTTGAAATTTTGAAGATGCATGGAATTATGTCATATGCACAGACCCTGGAATGGAAGGGAGCATTGTCATATAGAATAGATGATACATGTGTTATTGATACATCAAATCAGATTTATGGAACCATTATTAATACGCAGACACTTGAGCATGCAAGGCCGGTTTCGCTTGCAGGGTGCAAAAGAATTATGACCATAGAGAATAAGGCTAACTATGAAAGTATGCAATATGATGAGAATACCTTGTATATTTTTTGTCATGGTTATTTTACTCCTAAGGAAGTGATTTTTCTAAAGAAATTAAGCCTTATTGTATCGGAAGAATGTGAGTTCCTTCATTGGGGAGATATGGATTTTGGAGGAATAAGCATATTCTTGTTTATTAAGGAGAGGATTTTTAAAAAGCTAATGCCTTATAGAATGGGTGTAGCGGATTTTGAGGACGCACTAAAAAAAGATGCGGGAATACCTCTTAAGGCTTCAACGAGGGAAAAACTTGAAAAAAAGGACGCAGGATTGCTTACTGAATTAAAAGAAGCAATTCTTGAATCCGATAAAACAATAGAGCAGGAAAGGCTCTTATGAGGCTGATTCGGAAAACGCTAAATACACATATATATTTGACAAATCAAAGTATAAAGGTATATACTAGCCGAGTTAAGCCAATTAATCAGGCTTTAAAATAATTATAATTAAAATGATGATTTTACGAAAGGAGTGCAACTATGAGCTGGAAAACACCCACACTTCACCTCATGAAAGGTAACTGTTTAGCTGTTTACAGGGATAGTGCGCTCTTTTTTAGGTAAACAGCTTAAATAAAACTCAAGTTAAAATAAAACTGAAACGCACTATCTCCTGTTCAAAATATTTAAATACAACTGTTTTGAAAAGGAGATTTTTTATGCGTAAATTTAATATTAAAGCACAGATACATAAATTGTACACGCTGACCACAGTAGGATATTTCAGGATAGCAGGGGCTTCATGGGTTGCACTTCTTGCGCTCAGAGGTTTTTCAATGTTTGAGATAGGAATGTTAGAAAGTATATTTCACATAGTAAGCAGCAGCTTTGAGATACCATCAGGGGTTGTTGCGGATGTGTTTGGAAGAAAGAAAACCATGGTGCTTGCAAGTCTGGTAAGTCTTATATCGGGACTTTTTATGATACTGTCTAACAATTTCTGGTCAGTTGCATTTGCTATAGGCTTTAGTGCCTTAAGCTACAATCTCGAATCGGGCACACGTGAGGCTTTGGCATATGATAGTTTAAAATTTGCCGGTCAGGAGGAAAAATACAATAAATTTGCATCAACTGAAATGATGCTGTATAGGATAACAAGCTCAACGGCTACTTTGTGCGCAGGGTTTGCGCTGTGGCTTGGTTACAGAAAGGCATATGCATTTGATATTGTATTCAGCCTCATAGCAATAGGAATTGCGTGCAGTCTGAGTGAAGTATCTGTGTCAAATGATGAAAATACGGATAACAAAGAAAACAATAACCCAAATGCAAATAAAAATGCGAAAATAGGAAACCGGCTCAAAAATGTCATTACAGAAAGCTGGCATTTCATGATTGCGAATAAAAAGGCCAGAAGTATCATGGCTATAAATGCACTTATAGGGGCGGTTTCAACATTGGTACTATTCTTTTTACAGGCGAAGCTTCCCCTTGCAGGATTAAATGATGTGCTGCTTGGACCGGCACTTTTTGTGATGGGACTTGGAGCGGCATTTGGTGCAAAAGCAGCAGGATTTTTTCCAAAATTGAAATATAAAAAATACATCATTATCAGTAGTATAGGTGTTATATTTGCATTTGCAATGGTATTTACAGAATTGCCATATGTTATGATACTGGGTGGATTTGCGGGCTCTTTTTTCGATGATTTTATAGAAGTGCGCACGGATATTATACTCAATGAAATGATACCGTCAGAGCAGAGAGCCACACTCATTTCGGTTAATTCATTTATGTTTTCAATCGTTATGATTGTAATGTCAACACTTATGGGAAGCATTATGTAGCAGCATCACCGTTTAAGCTTCACGGATTCATATGCACAGCATACCTCCTTCGTGCATACAATAGCATGTAGGAGGTATGTTTGTATTATGAATCCATTTAAAATGAGGCCGGAGAGAACCGGCGATTTATTTGTTGACTGGGAGAAATTCTGGGTAAAACCATATAACAAAAATGAGGTAAATCCGTATACAAGGACGAGAATCATATTGATGAATGGTACGGAATTTGAAAACGTGTGGTTTTCACATCAGTTTTCAAGAAGCGTAGGTGATGATGAGCTTAGACGAAAGCTTGCATACATCAGGAAAAGTGAGCAACAGCAGCAGAAAATACTCACACATTTAAAGCCGGCAGATGAGTCGGCATTGGAACACACCATAGGCTACGAGCAGCTTGCGGTTGATCTGACTGCGCATCTTGCAAAACGAGTAAATGACAAAAATATTAAGTCGGCGCTCGATTTTGCGCTGCTCGAGGACTTTGATCATTTGTATCGCTATGCAGATTATCTTGATTTTACCACAGGTGAGCACGCAGAGAAGCTTGTCGGAGGCTATACGGAAATCACACCGGGCAGACCGACTATTTCACACCACAGGCATCCATATGATTCAATACGATATCCTATGACGGATAAATGCCCTGCGACAATGGATGTGCTGGCTGCAAACGTAATCACAGCAGCAGAACAGCAGACTATGAACTACTATATGAACACGGCGGCACTCTGGCCGGATGAGATGGGACGCAGGCTCTATCAGGAAATCGGAATGGTCGAGGAACAGCATGTCACACAGTATGGCAGCCTGTTGAAGCCATGCATGAGCCGCCTTGAAAATCTCCTTGTGCATCAGTATGTCGAGTGCTGGCTGTATTGGAGCTGTTATGAAACGGAGACAGATACAAGAATACGTGGCATATGGCAGTTTATGTTTGAACAGGAGCTTAAGCATCTGCATATTGCACTTGAGCTGTTACGACAGTACGAGAAAAAGGATTGGCAGGATGTCATCCCGGACGCTGAGTTCCCGGCTCCACTTGTGCTGGAGAGCAATATTGAGTATGTCAGGTGTGTGCTTGGCAGTACGGTAAACGACACAGCATGCCGTGAAAGGTATGTGGATGTAAGAACCAATGCTCCTGAAACATTTATCAGATATCAGCGCCTGGTCAATGACCCGGTAAGAAATGTAATGAGCCATACCTTTATCGAGGATTATATCCGTAAAAACGGAGAGGATTATCGCTTTGAGGTAGCGCCAAATCCGGTGCCGGAGCTTCGTGACCGTACCAAGGATAATATATGTGTGGGAAGACAGCCTCTTTGCAGGAATCGGTATTAGAAGCCGGTTGACGAAATTATATAGGTGTATTAAACTGTAATTGAGGTTAGACGAGACTAATTACTTGCGGCTGTTTTAAATTAAGAGGTTTTGAATATTCAAACTTCCCATATTTTATTTTGTGATACCGGCCTAGCATACAGTGTATATTCTCCGGTAAATATAGTTTTATATATGGGAAGTTTGTGTAAAACAGAAAAACAGCAGAACAGGAGGCAACCATGATTACATCAACCATATTAGGTTTATTAATACCATTTATAGGTACGTCGCTCGGTGCGGCATGTGTACTTTTTATGAAAAATGAGCTTTCCGTAAAGACCACAAAAATGCTCAGTGGCTTTGCAGCAGGTGTAATGATTGCGGCATCAGTCTGGAGTCTTCTGATTCCGGCACTTGAACAGTCACAGAGCCTTGGAAAAATGCAGTTCGTACCGGCAGTAGCAGGCTTTATGCTAGGAATGTTTTTCCTATTGATACTGGATACGATCACACCGCATATGCATCTCGATAATTCGGTCGAGGGACCGAAGAGCAATTTAAGCAGACAGACAATGATGGTGCTTGCAGTTACATTACATAATATACCTGAGGGCATGGCAGTCGGAGTGCTCTACGCAAGCTGGATATCAGGAACCACCACCATCACGAGGGCAGCCGCCCTGTCACTGGCAATCGGAATAGCCATACAGAATTTCCCGGAGGGCGCAATCATATCCATGCCATTACATAGCGCCGGAAGCTCGAAGCTTCGGGCATTTGTATACGGAGTATTGTCAGGAATTGTCGAGCCGATAGCAGGAATACTTACGATACTTGCCATCGGAATAATAGAGCCGGTGATGCCGTACCTGCTAAGCTTCGCCGCCGGAGCCATGATATATGTAGTCATAGAAGAGCTCGTGCCAGAAATGTCAGAGGGAGGACACTCAAATCGCGCCACTATGGCATTTATGGTGGGCTTCTGCCTCATGATGACACTCGATGTAATGCTGGGCTAGGCCTGAGCAAACCCTCGCACAGAGCGAGCCACCGGCAACAGCCGGAGGCAAAGCGACAAAGAGGTAAATAGAGCCACAGCGTGAGGAACCCGGGCGGCAGACAATCACAGGCTCGGGAGGGCGAATAGCGAAGCTGCCTAGATACTGTAGAAATTATGCCCACGAAGCACAGAAATGCCCAGCCATGGACGGCTGGGCAAGGCGTTATGCGCCATGGACGGCGCATAAAAGCCGGTTTCGTCAAGCAAAGAAAACCTGCAAGCATAATTTCGTACAGAATCTTGGCAGCGTAGCGTAGCCCGCCCGAGCCTGTGATTGTCTGCCGCCCGGGTTCCGTACTATATCCAATTCCCCCCGCAAGTCAAATGCATTGTGAAAAACTGTGAAAAAAAGGGAAATTCTTCCCGAATTATTTGGAAATTTTTAATAAATCGCAAATAAAAATAAAATAAATCTAAACATCCCCAAAACGCAATAGAAAAACTGCACAAAAATTAAAACTAAAATTGTTGAAAATGTATAGAAAGCTAACTAAAAAATGAATACATTTGCCAGTCAAACAATATAAAAATGAAACGTTGACTTTATAAAACGATGTGACTAAAATCAAGTACAACGATAGTTGCTTCTTATTAAATCAAGACCAAACAAACATCAAAGGTCAGACAAAACACATCTTGAGTTATTAAGAAACAATTTGCGTATCAAATTTCATATAGCAAGAAAGAAAGGAGGTAACGCAGATGGATGCTCTGGTAGATGGACTGTTAGAGGAACTCAATTGTGACGTGGTATTCAAGATACCGATATTCGGAGGCATACCCATATACGAGTCGGTAGTAGTCACATGGATAATCATGGCAGCGGTATTTTTACTGTGCTTTTTTCTCGGCAGAAATCTTTCAGTTGAAAATCCCGGACGCAGACAGGTAGCCGTAGAGGCAGGAGTCAAATTTCTTAATGATTTCTTCAGTGAGACACTCGGAGAAAAAGGAAAGGATTACATACCATATCTGGCAACAGTAATCATCTATATAGGAATAGCAAACCTGATAGGCTTACTTGGCTTCAAACCGCCGACAAAGGACATGAACGTCACCGCAGCACTCGCTGTAATGAGTATAGTTCTTATCGAGGTGGCAGGAATCAGGGCGAAGGGCACCAAAAGGTGGCTCAAGAGCTTTGCAGAGCCAATGCCGGTAATACTACCTATCAATATCCTTGAGATCTTTATCAAACCATTATCGCTGTGTATGCGATTATTTGGAAACGTCCTTGGTTCATTCGTAATCATGGAGCTTTTAAAGATGGTCGTCCCGGCAATCGTCCCGGCGGTATTCAGTTGTTATTTTGATATCTTTGATGGACTTATACAGGCATATGTATTTGTATTCCTGAC
>OQVN01000403.1_pt1 | contig 16750 bp, 17 predicted proteins | sample 1691621 | NCBI WGS metagenome assembly OQVN01 (sample SAMN03418278, study PRJEB22391) | human gut metagenome | biome: human-gut; feature: organic feature; material: feces | host: Homo sapiens | place: Tanzania | collected 2013-01 | reverse complement strand
AAAGTTCTTGCTGCCAAGCTGCAGCAGCTCGGCATCCGTAACGCCCAGCGGATTAAAGCGTGCCTCCTGCACATCCTGAAGCTGCAAAATATGCGCACCAATGACTATGCCCTGCTGCGCCAAGGCCTGCTTTGCTACCGCACCGGCAAACACCAGCGGTGCTGTTATACGGCCGGAAAAATGGCCGCCGCCACGGTAATCGTTGAAGCCCTGATAATGCACGCGGCCTGCATAATCTGCATGACCGGGGCGCATCTTGTCCGCAAGAATGCTGTAATCCTTGGAATGCTGGTCGCTGTTAGCGATACGCGCGCACAGCGGCGTGCCTGTCGTAAAGCCGTTGAAGAAGCCGCTTTCGATGCTCACAGCATCCTGCTCCTTACGCGCCGTACTCAGCGCATTTTGTCCGGGAGCACGACGCGCCATCTCTCTGGCGATTTCCTCTTCATCTATTTGTAATCCCGGCGGCAGTCCGTCGAGCACAACGCCGATAGACCTGCCGTGCGATTCGCCATAAATCGCCATTTTTATATTCATGCCTGCAATGCCGCTCATGCCATCACCTCTATCTTACCGCCTACGCTTGTATAATCCTTCCAGAAGTCAGGATAGGACTTGCTCACGCTGCCTGCTCCTGTCAAAACAATCGGCTCAGCACAAGCCTGCGCCGCCACCGCCAAGCTCATAGCAATACGGTGGTCATTCCACGCATCGACCTCTGCGCCGCCCTTAAGTCCCTGCGGCTGTCCTTCGATAAGCAGGCCCTCCGGCTCTTCTATAACCTTCGCGCCCAGCTTATTCAGCTCGCTCGTCATCGCTGCAAGCCTGTCGCATTCCTTGATGCGCAGACGGCCTGCGTTGATAATGTGCGTCGTGCCCTCGCTCACTGCGGCGAGCACCGTAAGGATGGGAATAATATCAGGGCAGTTCGCTGCGTCGATAACCGTCGCCTTCGTGGACCCGTGATCTTCCGTCACTCTGTCTGCGTCCTGCGTCAGCGCCGCACCCATGCGCTGCATAATCTCCACTACGGCCTTATCGCCCTGCAGCGAAGTGAAATCAACACCGCTAGCCGTCACGCTCTCGCCCAGGCTGCCAGCCACAGTCCAGAAGGCAGCCTGCGACCAGTCGCCCTCCACTTTGCTGTCCTGCGCCTTGAAGCGCTGCTTGCCGGGTACAAGATAGCGGCGGTGCGCTCCGCCCTCGTTCTCCACCTTGATGCCATATTTTGCCAAGCAGCTCAGCGTCATATCGACATAGGACGAGGACTCCAGCGGCGAAGTAATAATAATCTCCGAATCGCCCTTCAGCAGCGGCAGCGCGAACAGCAGACCGCTGACGAACTGGCTGCTCACATCTCCCGGCAGCTCATATTTGCCCGGCATCAGCAGGCCGTTGACCGTCAGGGGCAGTTTGCCATTATCGTTGAAATACTGCACAAACTGCTTATCCAAAATATCGTAATAAGCCTGCAGCGGACGCGAAACCAGCTTGCCATGACCAATAAAGGTCAGCGGACAGCCGAGGTTGGCACCCAAGGGAATAAAAAAGCGCAGGGTTGAGCCGGATTCGCCGCAATCAACAGTATCTGCCGACGCAATCGGATGTCCTGTTCCCATAATCTGCAAAGCGTGACGCCCTTCAATCATGCAGGGGATTTCGTCAACACTGACGTTCATCGCCCGCAAAACGCGCATCGTCGCTTCAATGTCCTTGGACATACTGATATTGTCTACAATACTGGTGCCTGCCGCCAGTCCGGCACAAATAATTTCCCTGTGCCCCATGCTTTTGGAGGACGGCACCTGCACCGTCCCCTGTAATTTAGTTGGTATAATCTTGATTTTTTCCATATACTTCACCCCAGATATTCCGGCACGCTCTGCCAGTCAATTTTTTGCAGCGCTCCCTCGCCCAGCTGCTTCAGGACAATAAGGGTGATGCTGTTGCCATTCTTTTTCTTGTCCTTCGCCATTGTATCAAGCAGCAGCGCCTTCTCTACGCCTGCATCACAGGGCAGGTTATATTTCGTCAGCACCGCCTTGATGCGCTCCGCCGTACCCTGCGGCGTAAGGCCCATAGCTTCAGTACGCGCCGTAAGCTGATACATGCCGATAGCTACGCCCTCGCCATGCGTAAAGTGGCTGTAGCCAAAGTGCTGCTCCACAGCATGACCAAGCGTATGACCAAAGTTCAGCAGCATTCTGAGGCCGGTATCGAACTCATCCTGCTCCACGATGCGTGCCTTAATCGCGCAGCAGGCAGCAACAATGCTGCCAATATCCGCCAACAGCGAGTCATCATCGGCGTAGGCAGCAATTTTTTCGAACAGCGCTGCGTCCTTGATGCAGCCATATTTGATAGCTTCAGCAAGGCCGTCATGCAGAAAGCGTGTAGACAAGGTTGCCAAAAGCTCTGTGTCGATAAACACAGCCTTCGGCTGGTAGAACGCGCCTGCGAGATTTTTGCCTGCCTTGAGGTCAACAGCCACCTTGCCGCCGACGCTGCTGTCAATCTGTGCCAAAAGCGAGGTCGGAATCTGCACGAAGGCCACGCCGCGCATAAAGCTTGCAGCAGCAAAGCCGCCCAGGTCACCGACAACGCCGCCGCCCAGCGTCAGCACAACGTCGCTGCGCGTCATACCGCTGGCAGCAAGCTGCTCCAGCACGTCGCTCAGCACCTGCATATTCTTGCTCTGCTCGCCAGCTTCGATGATAATCTGGCAGACAGCAAGGCCTGCGTCCTCCAGGCTTTTTTGCAGCTTGTCCGCATACAGCGGCGCCACATTCGTGTCGCTGATAATCGCTGCCTTGCGTGCCTTCGGCAAAAGCTTTACCACCTTTGCGCCCACCTGCGGCAAAAGGCCTGCGGCAATTTCAATATCATAAGCGTGCTCGCCCAAATCTACATGTATCGTCTGCATCAGAAAAGCTCCCTTCTACGCTCGCCCGCCGTGCGCATGAGCGCCTTCAGCTGCTCGCCGTCGCCGCTGCGCAGGGCATCGCGCCACAGCGTCAGCTGCTCCATATATCTGTCAATCTCGTCGGCAACCTTCTCCTTGTTCGCCAGGAAAAGATTACTCCAAAGCTCCGGGTTAATATCCGCCACGCGTGTGCCATCACGAAAGCTTCCGGCCACAAAGTAGCGAGTTTTATCATTAAAGGAGGCACTATCCATCAGCGCCACTGCCGTCACATGCGGCAGATTGCTGGTGTAGGCAATCGTGGCATCATGCTCCGCCGGCGTAACGCGCACCGTATGCTTGCAGCCCAGCGCCAGCGCCAGGCTTTCCAGCCAGCTAATCGCTTCCTCACTGTTATGCTGCTCCGGTACGATAATATAGTTAGCGTTCTGGAAGATGTGCGCATCACTCATGCCTAGGCCGCTGCCCTGGCGGCCTGCCATAGGATGGCCGGAGATAAATTCCATGCCCGGCTTCAAGAGTGCCTGACCGCTGGCAATCATATCATTCTTGATGCCTGCTACGTCAGTCAGCAGCACGTCGGGATTGAAGAACTGCACATTAGCGCCGATAAAGCCCACGAGCGCTTCGGGATAAATTGCACAGATAATCACATTTGCCTGACGCAGGCTAGCATCTGCTGCCGTCAGCGCCACATCAACAAGTCCCTGCGCCTTCGCTGCGGCCAAGGTCTTGGCATCACGCTCAATGCCGATTATCTGCTTTACGCCCAGCTTGCGCAGCGCCTTGGCATACGAGCCGCCAATCAGCCCTAAGCCAACAATCGCAAAGCTCAGCTCCTGCCAACATGTACTTCTATTCCCACTCTTAAAACCAGATTCCACTAAAATCACTCCTACCATACTACAGCATTATATTAATGTATATTATACCATATTCTTAAACTAGCAACTACCCTCTCTCGGCCTAGTTCTTACAATTAGATTCAACGTCGAATAAGGGGATATCAGCTTTACAGCTCACGGCCAACAATCTGGGCAATACCCCTGAGGTCCTGCATCAGGCTGGCGAACTTCTTCGGCTTCAAGGATTGTGCGCCATCGCACAGTGCCGCCTCAGGATTATTATGCACCTCAATAATCAAGCCATCCGCACCTACTGCTACTGCCGCCTTAGCCAGCGGCTCTACCATCCACCACATGCCTGCTGCGTGGCTCGGGTCCACAATAACAGGCAGATGGCTGAGCTTCTTCACTGCCGGAATCGCGCTGAGGTCCAGCGTATTACGCGTGTATGTTTCGAAGGTACGGATACCACGCTCGCAGAGGATAACATTTTCATTGCCCTCACTCATAATGTATTCTGCCGCCATCAGCCACTCCTCAATCGTCGCAGCCAGACCACGCTTCAGCAGAATCGGCTTATTGGTTTTGCCCAATTCCTTGAGCAGCTCAAAGTTCTGCATATTGCGCGCGCCGACCTGAATCAGGTCAACATCCTCAACAAAGCGCTCTATCATGTACGGCGACATGATTTCCGTAACAATCGGCAGACCGGTCTGTGCCTTAGCTGCCTTCAGGAAATCCAGGCCCTGCTCCTTCAGTCCTTGGAAGGAGTACGGAGAGGTACGCGGCTTGAAAGCACCGCCACGCATCAGCGTTGCGCCTGCTGCCTTCACATCCTCAGCAATGCCTGTAACCTGCTCCTGCGTTTCCACAGAGCACGGACCGGCGATAACCTGCAGCTTTTTGCCGCCGAAGGGTACGCCGCAGACGTCAATAATGCTGTCCTCAGGATGGAACATGCGGTTCGCACGCTTGAATGGCTCCTGCACGCGCATAACCTTTTCTACGCCTTCATTAACACGCAGAAGATTGATGTCGAGCGTGCTCGTATCGCCGACTACGCCGAACAGAGAGGCGTTGACGCCTTCACTGGCATGAATCTGGAAGCCCTTGCTTTCCAGCTGCTCCTTAACCTTGGATTTTTCTGCTACAGTTGCGTTTTGTTTGAATACAATAATCATGATAAATTTCTCCTTTTTACTAATCTACAAATCTACAATACTACGCTTTAGCGTAGGAGTTAATGAATGGGGTTTACAAATCTCTGCCTACAATTCTTGCAATGCCCTTCAGCTCGCCCATAAGTCTGGCGAAGCGCTCAGGCCTGATTGACTGTGCTCCATCGCACAGCGCCGCTTCAGGATTGTTATGCACCTCGATAATCAATCCGTCCGCTCCTACTGCTACCGCCGCCTTAGCCAGCGGCTCTACCATCCACCACATGCCTGCTGCATGACTCGGGTCCACAACCACCGGCAGGTGGCTGAGCTTCTTCACTGCCGGAATCGCGCTGAGGTCCAGCGTGTTGCGCGTGTAGGTCTCGAAGGTGCGGATACCACGCTCGCAGAGGATAACGTTTTCGTTGCCCTCGCTCATGATATATTCCGCCGCCATCAGCCATTCCTCAATCGTCGCTGCCAGGCCACGCTTGAGCAGAATCGGCTTATTCGTCTTGCCCAGCTCCTTAAGCAGCTCAAAGTTCTGCATGTTACGTGCGCCCACCTGAATCAAATCTACATCCTCTACAAAGCGCTCTATCATATACGGCGACATGATTTCCGTAACAATCGGCAAGCCCGTTTCCTTGCGCGCATTCTTCAAATAATCCAGGCCCTGCTCCTTCAGTCCTTGGAAGGAATAAGGCGAGGTGCGTGGCTTGAAGGCACCGCCGCGCAGCATGCTCGCACCGCCCAGCTTGATGGACTTGGCGATATCCGTCACCTGCTCCTGCGTTTCTACAGAGCAGGGACCGGCGATAACCTGCAGCTTCTGTCCGCCTATAGGCACCCCGGCGACATCAATCACGCTGTCCGCCGGATGGAACATGCGGTTTGCACGCTTGAACGGCTCCTGCACGCGCATAACCTTGTCGACCGCATCATCAATACGCAGCAGATTTATATCCAGGCTGCTCGTATCACCGATGATGCCGAAAATCGTCATGTTCACACCGTTGATTTCATTAATCTGAAAGCCCTTGCTCTCCAGATTCGCCCTCATGCGAGCCTTATTTTCTTCCGGTGCCCCTGGCTTGAATACTATGACCATGAAAACATCTCCTTTTTGCTGACGCCCTTGTCAGCTTATTCATCCTCAATCCATGCTACTAAAAAAGCAGGCCCTCGCAAAGAGAACCTGCTTGAAAAGCAAAGCTTAAACTGTAATTGCCGCAAACGCAAATACTATTTTTTATCTCTAAGACGACGGACAGAGCTATATGATTTTTTCCATGCAAAAGAACCGGTGCTGTAGTAATAATAGCTAAAGACCGGAGCATAATAAAAACCATATTCAATTGCAGTGTTCATCAGTTCAGAGTTCATTTCATTCACCTGCAAAATAATATTTACGCTTTATATTAGCGATTGACGTTATTCTACTCCTATCTGTAAACATCGTCAAGCAAAAAACTTATCTTTGGCAAAATTTTTCTTTTTTGCCCGCACAGTGTAACGTAGGTTACAAAAAAATGGAGCCGCCCAAGGCAGACTCCATCATTAAGCTTTATAAATCACACCAGCCGCTGTACAGCATAATCGAAGCGCCAATCAGCACCACAACCAGTGCCAGCTTGCGGAACAGCTCCTGCGGCACGCGGAAGAACAGCTTCTCGCCCGCAAGAATACCCACGAACATCGCCGGAGTGCAGCAAAGCAGCATCGGCCAGTTTACATCGTGGACATTGCCGGCAAAATAGTTCGTCACCACCGTCATCGCACCGCTCAGGCCAAAGAACCAGACAAGATTGGCACGCATGAGGTTTTTATCCGTCTTCTCATTCAAGAAGTACAGCGCCAGCGGCGGACCATTGACGCTCGTCGACGCGCCAAAGAAGCCGGCAATCATGCCGGCGCCCAAACGCCCGGCAGTTTTATTGGTAATCTTCACCGTACACTGCAGGCTCAGCAGCAGCGTTGCCGTCAGCAGCACCAGTCCCAGAAAAATCTCCAGCTGCGCCGCAGGCATAAGCTTCAGCACCATGCTGCCCGGGTACATACCCACAAGGCTGCCAATCGTCGTCATCAGCACAGTATTCCAGTCGAACTCCTTGCGCACCTGATACATATTAATCAAACGCAGCAAAAGATTCATTAGGATGATAAAAATAATCGCTGTTTTAACCGGCATAATCTGCGTCAAAAACGGCATCGCTACGAGCGCAAAGCCAAAGCCCGAAACCGTAGAAAACAGCGACGCCGTGAAAATGCCCACAGCCGCCAAAAGAATAATTGAATAATCCATTTTTTACTTCCCTCAAGTCTCCGAAATGTAATAAATATAATTGTAGCAAGTGTTGCCTGGATAGTCAAATATAAATTCCGCATAACGCCAAAAATCCGAGTAAAATAAAGTCTGACTTTAAATTACTCGGATATGGTTATTGCTCTTCGCCGCTGCACGCAGCCGCCAGAATGCCGACAGCATCTGCGCGGCAGCGGCTGCAATGCCGCATCTGCGGCATCCACTGCTGGCAAACCTCGCGCAAGGCAGCGATTTCCTGCGCCTCCGGCTCCGCCAGATGCGCAAAGGCCGTGCCCTCCACTGGCAGCATCGGCAAAATATTATGCAGCTTGCAGCCAAGCACCGCCATACGCCTTGCTATCGCAGGAAGCTCCTCCATATTTACGCCGGGAATCGCCACCGTGTTGATTTTCACCTTCACGCCATAGCTGCCCAAAAGCTGCAGGCCCTCAAGCTGTCTGTTCAGCAGCAGCTCCGCTGCCTCCTGTCCGACATATTTTTTGCCTGCATCATTGACAAAGCTGTAAATATGTGCCCCTGTATTACTTGTCAAAGCGTTCACCGTAACCGTCACATAATCAACGCCTAGTTCAGCAATTTCCTTAGCATAGCGCGGCAGATACAAGCCATTCGTCGATAAGCAGAAGAAGACGTCCTTATCAGCCTTGCGAATCAAGGCCAGCGTTTTGCTCACTGCCGGCCAGTTCGCCAAGGCATCACCCGGTCCGGCAATACCGGCAACAGTCAGCTTCGGCACCTTGGCCTTCATCTCGAAATACCATTCCGCCGCAGCCTCAGGCTCCATGACGCGCGCCACGACACCGGGACGGCTTTCGTTCACACAGCTATATTTCCGCAGGCAGTAATTGCACTGTATATTGCATTTGGGCGCTACAGGAAGATGAATACGAGCATAATCACTGCAGCGCGCAGTAAAGCAGGGATGTGTTTCAAGCTCATGCATAGCGAACCTCACAAATACCTTCACGCAAACCAGAATACAGACCATCAGGCTTATAATTCTGCTGCAACGCGCCATTGACAAGCTGTTCAATAATGAACGCCGCACCACGCGCCCCCAGCAGCGTATTTTCCGTCAGGCATATCTGGTCGAACAGCGGATAAACAAAACGCAGCAGCGGCAGCTGCTTCTCCTCTGCCAGCGCTCGAAAGAACGACGAGCCGCACAGCAGCACAGGCTTTTTCTCGCCTACGGCCTGCTCCATTTCATCAAGAGTAAAGCTTGCCGTATCCTCTGCCAGCAGCACGCGCATGCCCAGCTCGTCAGTCAGGAAATTCTGCATACCTGCCAAATGTGCCTTATCCGCCGCCACAGCCACAGGCAGCTGATAAAGATTCGTCAGATAATCAGCACAGCGATAGGCAAGCCTTTGCGCTGCCGCCTCTAGCTCTGCCAGCTCCGCCGTAAAATCAACAGCCAGCGCCTGCTCCAGCTGGCGCAAAAAGCCTTGCATTCCGGCAACGCCATAGGGATAAGCACACTTTATATAGGGCACGCCAAAGCGCTCCTGCATTTTTTTCGCCAAAGCTTCGCCATAGCCAAAGCAGACGTTCAGCTGCGCCTGCGGCAGCGCCGCAAGCTCCACCAGAGAGCAGTCCTGCAGCGTGCAGTTCACAGTCACCTTGCTACCAAAAAATTTTTTCAGCTCTATTAAATCATTATCAGCATAGCAATCATCGTTCATCACGCCCAAAATGTTGATGCTCGCAGGAAGTCTCTGCTCCGGCTCCTGCAAAAGCGGCAGCAAGGATAAATAGGCTGCTTCCACGCCGCTGTCGATGCTGCCGGCATAGCCGGGCGCCTTCACAGACAACAACTGCTGCCTGCTCTCGCAGTCAGCGAGAACGCCCTCCACATCGTCGCCAATCATGTTCGGCACACAGCCGCTGACCACAAACACGGCGCCGCATTGCGTAAAAACCTGCTCTGCCTCCTGCAGCGCCTTGCGCAAAACCTTTTCGCCGCCATTTACAACATCTTCATTATATATAACGCTGGACGCCTGACGCACATTATAAGGCTTGCCGGCATAGCGAAAGGCAAGGCTGCCCCACTGACAGCCGACGACAGAATGCTGCAAAATCAACGCATCACGTATGCCGCTAAGAGCGCGGACAGCACCGAATAAAGCACAGCTACTTAATGGTTTCATTATTTTCTCTGCCTCCAGACTCTACTAAACAGCTCACGCGCTGCCTTGCTATCTGCATCCTCCTGACGCAGCGGATAAAATACAGGATCATAGTCCAGCTTGCTCAGCAGCAGACTCGCATTGACAAGCTGTGGCCTTTGCAAAAGCTGCAGAACCTCTTCCATAATATCAATGAACCCCTGATATGTCCACACAGACCTGTCGAACAAATTATATAGCAGCGGTACGCCCAAATTAGCATAGCGCGGATGTCCGTTGGAAATAACAAAATCGCAGGACTGCGCCGCCTCGCGCAAAGCGTCGGCAGCAGGCTCCAAAAGCACCTCAGCCTGACAATTATACTCCGCCTTCGCCAGCTCAATCCTGTCCTTGAACTTCTGCATCAGCGCATCATCAACGCCTGCCTCCGCCTGATACGACGGATTCATAATAATACAGATTTTGCTCAACGGCAGGCCATAATCATGCTCATAAACACGAATAGCCTCAGGCAGCATCGCCACGCCATGCGCAATCAGGCAGAATTTATGCTTGGCAAACTCTGCTCGCAGCTCCTGATAGCGAACCTCGACCTGCTTATATTCCTCCTGCAGCACCTGCTCCACACGCTCACGACAGCCAAGCTGCTCGCCTACCTGCCTATACAAATCGCCAATACCTGACAGCCCATGCCACTCCTGCATATCGGCAACATGCAGAAAGGGCGTGCCAAAGCGCTGCTCCATCGCCAAAGCCCACTTCTTGCGACGCACGATGTTCAGCGCAGCCCGCGGTGCCCTTTGCAGCGTTTGTAAATCAGCGGCAGGCAGATAGGCATTGACCTCAATCCCCATTTTGCGCAGCATCGCGCTCATGCCCTGCAGCTTATCCTCGCCATTATAGCCCCACACAAAGGTTTCGATATTAACGCTTCGCGGCTGCACCTGCTGCGGCTGCATAACCTGCTGCACCAAGGCATCCATGACCTCCACATAGCCACAGCCCGGATAAACTGCGCTCGACGAGAACTTCTGCTTCTGCTGCTGGCAGGCCTTCTCGCGCAAGGCCTTGCGCCCGTTGCTTTTGTCCATATGCGAAAAAGCCTGCGACGTAATCGGCACAAGCTTCGCCTTGAACTGCGGCTGCAGGCTGTGAACAAGGCCCTCCATATCATCATTCACGATATCTGACACCACAGAGGGCAGCACAAAAATCAAATCAGGCTGCTGCTGGCGCTCCACCTTGCGCAGCAAAGCTGCCAGCTTTTCCTCACCGCCAAAGATTACGTCCTTGTTGCGCAAATCTGCACACTCCAGCTCATAAACAGCCCTGTTGCGACTGCGCGCATGATAGCGATAGTGAAAGCCGCAGCCACGTGGACTGTATAAGACCACCGCAGCATTCTTGATTTCACTGATGCAGGCAAGATTGCCTGACACTTTGCCGTTGACTGCATAGCGATGCAGGAAGTTATAAATGTTCATGCCCAAAAGCATATTGTCCTGATAATATTGGTCCATAGTTCTCAGCTCCTGATTAAGCCTTGCTCAATTCTTACAACTCTATCGCACAACCACTCACTTATCAATCTGTCATGCGAAATAAACAGATAAGCAATCTGCTTCTGCGTCCGAATATCCTTTAGCAGATGCAGAATCTGCGCCTGTACAGATATGTCCAGCATCGAAGTCGGTTCATCCAAAATCAGCAGCTCCGGCTCTAACAGCAGCGCCCGCACCAGGCAGATACGCTGAATCTCGCCGCCGCTTACCTGATGTGGATAGCGCTCCAAAAGCTTCGCATTCAGCTTCACTAAATCCAGCATCTCCAAAGCCTGCTCCTCAGCATAGGGCAAAGAAAAAACCTCCAAAGCCTCACGCAAGCTATAGCCTAATGTTTTTCTTGGATCAAGAAAGCTTTCCGGACGCTGCGAAATAAACTGTACAGCACGCCTAAAGCCTGCAAGCTCCTTTCCGGACAGCTTGGTAATATCCGTACCACGAAAATATATTTTTCCTGCATCGCACGGCAACAAGCGAAGTAACAGCCTTGCTAATGTGCTTTTACCGCTGCCACTGCCTCCCATAAGCGCAACAGCTTCTCCGGGAGCTATTCCCAACGAAACATCCTGCAAAAGCCTAAAGCTTTTTCCGCTGCTGCGATCTATAAAGCTTTTAGAAATATTTTCAGCCTTCAGCATATAAAAAGCACCTCACTTGCGCATCACCAACCTGATACATCTCCGGCCTCTGCTCCCTGCAGCGCTTCGTACAATGCGGACAGCGTGCAGCAAACTTGCAGCCTGAAAAGCTTTCCCCGGGCACAGGTGCTTTTCCCGGAATAACCTGTAAGCCATTTTGCGGGAGAGCCTGTAAAAAGCCCTGTGTATAAGGATGCAAAGGCTTGCGCCATAAATCAGTATTATACTCCAAAATCTGCCCTGCATACATCACCAGCACATCATCACAAACCTCTTTGGCTAAAGCAATATCATGTGTAATTACCAGCATGCTCAAATGCAGGTCATGCTTAATCGTCAGCAAATTTTCTCGTACAATCGCGCCGACCTGCTCATCTAAGCCCTTCGTCGGCTCATCTGCCAAAATCCAGGCAGGCTTAGTGCTTACCGCTATGGCGCAAAGCACACGCTGCAGCATGCCTCCGGAAAGCTCATGCGGATAGGCCGCCAAAACTCTCTCTGCCTCCTGCAAGCCAAATAAATGCAGGCATTGCAGCTTATAAGCATTATCTGCATCCTTTATCGCATAAACATCTAAAATATCCTGCATCTGTCTGCCAATCTTACGTACAGGATTGAGAGAGCCGCTAGGATTTTGCGGAATAATCCCAAACGCCGAAAGTATACTCTGTACACGCTCGTCCTTATAAAAAACAGCGCCTTTTTTAACAACACCCTGCGGCAGAATATTAAGCACCGCCTGCCCTAAGACAGATTTACCGCAGCCGCTTTCACCAATAATAGCAGTAAATTTTCCTGCACTAAGCTTTATGCTGACATCATCTACAGCATAAAACACACCCTGCGGCAATTTGAAGCCAACAGATAAACTCTTTATTTCCAATGAATCCTGCATCACCATTTACGCACCTCATCCAATTGTGTATCCAGCCTGTCACGCAAATGCTCACCAATAATGTTCAGTGCATAAATAAGCAAAAATACAAACAAGCCCGGTATGATAATCAAGTGCGGCGCACTCCTATAATACATCAGCGCATCATTAATCATCACGCTCCAGTCAGGAGTCGGCGGCTGTACGCCAAGGCCTAAAAAACTTAAGCCGGCAATCGCCAAAATCCCTCGCCCTAAGCGGATTGTCACCAAAACTAGCAGCTTATTAGCAATATTCGGCAGCAGATGATGCACGATAATACGCCAATCACTGCATCCCAGGCAACGCAGGCCTTCAATAAAAGGCTCTCCTAAAAGCTGCAGCACCTCTGCACGCACAATACGCGAAAAGCCTGCCCACGAAGTCAGCACCAGCGCCAAAACCAGACTATGAATGCTCGGCCCCAAAATTCCGGCCACAGCAATCATAAAACAACTTCCGGGAATTCCCTGAAAAATATTGCTAAGCACTGTAAAAAGCATATCCAGCTTGCCGCCGTAAAAGCCGCTCATTACGCCGATACTCACGCCAACTACAAGCGCTAACAGCGACGAAACAAGCGTCAGCAGCATCGACGCACGACCACCATACAAAATTCTGCTGAACATATCACGCCCCAAAGCATCTGTGCCAAACAAATGCTGCCAGCAGGGACCTTGCAGACGATTTGCCATATCTGGTTCAAAAGGATTATGCGTTACCAAAAGCGGAGCAAAAATACTGCCAAGAATAATAAATGCCAGCACAAAAATAGCAAAATAAAGCTGTATTTTCTTAGCCATTGCGTTCATCACCTACTCTCAGCTTAGGATTCAAATAAAACATCAGCATGTCAACGCCTAAGGTAATCAGCACCAAAAGCCAGCCTGTAAACAATACATAGGCCTGCAAAACAGGATAATCACGAAAACGAATAGCCTCAAGTGCCATGCTGCTGATGCCCGGCAAAGCAAATATACTCTCCGCAATAACAGAGCCGCCTAAGATGCCTGCAAGATAGTTGCCAAGAAGCGCAATAACAGGAAGCATAGCATTAGGGAAGGCATAACAGAAAAGCAGCTTCACCTTGCTTATTCCACGCACGCGACCAACAAGAAAATACTGCGCTGCAAACTCCGTCAGAAGCGAGCTGCGCACATAACGGCAAACTGTCGCAATCGTCGAAAACGATACTGCAAGCGCCGGCATAATAAAGCAAAGCAGACTCTCGCTGCCACTCGTCGGCAAAAGCCTCAAGGTCTCGCTAAACAGCAAAATCATCAGCAAAGCCAGCCAAAAGCCCGGCACAGCCAGCATTATGTTAGTTACAAACTGCACTGCATTATCCAGCCAGCTATCCTTGTAAACAGCGCATAAGGTACCTGCGCATATGCCGAAAACAGCAGCAAACACCAGCGCCAAAACAGCCAGCTCCACCGTCACCGGCAGACGCAGCAAAAGCTCCTGCAAAATATCCTTGCCGTTAATATAGCTGCTGCCAAGATTGCCATGCAGCACCTGCGCCAGCCAGCTAAGATATTGCACATAAATTGGACGATTCAAGCCTAATTCCTCACGCATCGCTGCAATCTGCGCTTCAGTCGGGGCATCCATACCATCCTGATTCAAAGCAAACTCAGCCGGATCCCCTGGTGACAGCAAGCCAAGTACGAACGCCAAAAGACTGATACCTAGCATTACCGGTACAGCTAATAAAATTCGTCTGTAAAAATATCTAATCATTTTCCTCCGCCAATTCTACCTTGCTCAAATCTACTCCGTAGATTAAGGGTTTATAATTTTTTAAGCGCTTGTTGTAGGCAACTATGTTCATATCGTTGAAGAGAGCTACTAATGGCTCCTCTTCAACTGCAATTTCTTGTACACGATCAAAAATCCGTTGACGTTCCTTTTCATCAACGGTATGTTTAACCTGTTGCATTAAACGTTGTAATTCTTCATTTTGATAACCTGTATGACTGCTAATATAGATAGAACCTGTCGGCATTAAGAAGCTATTAAGCACCTCATAAGGATCTCCATTCGCTAACCCTTTTTGCAAACGTGCAATATCATAATCTCCTTTGCGCAGCATTTTCGCCCTAGTAGCATATTCTAACGACTGAATATGCACATCCAATCCTATTTTTTGCAGCCAATAAGCTATCAGCTCAGCCTCGCCCTTCTGTAACGGCTCCGCACCATTAATACAGTAAGTAATATCGCAACGTTTATCACCCAAAACCTCTTTAGCCAGTCTTTTAGCCTTCTCCAAATCATACTCTAACGGGAATTCTTTATAGCCAGGACTAGTGTAATTTAAAACATTCATTGTCGGCTCTGCGTATCCCATATACAAAGCATCCACAAGATTTTTCCTATCAATCGCAAGGCTGACCGCTTGACGCATACGCGCATCACTAAAAGGAAATCTACTATTATTCAATGCCAAATAGCGTATCATCGTAGATTTATTGCTTTCTATAGCAAAACGATCATCTTTTTTTATTTCATCTGCCAAAAACGGAGGAATTGCGTTCAAATCTAATACTCCATCAATTTCACCAGATTTAAGTGCTGCATAGCGTGTATCTGTATTAGGAATATTCCTAACTATAAAATCCTTGATTTTCCCCTTTTCCCCCCAGTAATTATCATTGCGCTTCAATACCACATATTTATTCAAGGCATTCTCTGTAATTTTATAAGGACCTGTACCTATGGCTATTTCCTTAAAATTACCATCGTCATCAAGGCATTCAGGTGCAAACATAGGACTGCCAAAATCTGTCATCTTATAAAGTTCATTAATATTGGGTTCTTTAAATATCAACCGTACTGTATAGTCATCTAGCTTTTCATAGCTGCTTAAAGATGGATAGTATAACGCCAAGGACAAGCTGTAAAAATTAGACCGCTTCAAGCCTTTTTTCATGCGATCAAAGTTAGCAATTACAGAATCAGCATTAAATCTTGTTCCGTTTTGAAAATATACATTTTTTCTCAAACGGAATATCCATATACGCCCCTCGTCCTGCATTTCCCATTTTTCAGCAAGGCAGGGAGCCGGTAAGCCATTCTCATCACGCGTTATCAACGGTTCCCAAACACCAAGAATCTTACTGCAATAGTATGCATCCTTATTTCCGGGAGCAAGATGACGGTACGCAGCTAAAGTAACCGTATTTTTGTTTTTAACATCTATTTTATTTTGTGTTTCTTCCTGCTTGGAGCATCCAAAGGATAATAAAGCTACCAAAAGCAAGAACAAGCCCAAGATTTTTTTCATAGTTATATACCGTTTTAAATCCTACATAGAAGAAAAGAGGGCAGAAAAACCGCCCTCTTAAAATTTTTCTTTATTACAGAGTAAATTCAGCAGATACGAAGAATGTTCTCGGCACAGATGCATAAATCTGATCACCACGAGATACCATCCAGTAATCTTTATCAAATAAATTGTAACACATCAAAGACAATTTAGTCGGCACAGTACCTACTTTAGTCTTATAATTAACGCCTAAATCAAACGTGGTATAGGATGGAGCATAGAAATGCTTAGTCTTATTAGTATTATACAAAGGAGAACTGCCAGTATATAATGCTCTACCAATAACACTAAAATTATCATCTGCCTGATATTCTAAAGAAACAGCGCCATTCCATTTCGGCTGACCAGACTCGTGAACACCATCTTGTGCTCCCTTAGTAGTTTTTTCATACTTAGCATTCATGTATGCAACACCAGCAGTAGCGTTCCATTTCGGAGCAATTTGACCATTTTAAACTCATCGATTGCTTTCATCGCATTTCCAACCAGCACATCTGTGACCGCTTTCTGGAAAGAAGCAGCAACATCAGCCTGCACAACCTCAATCCCCTTCATATTACATCCGTTAATGTAATTTAACACCGCCGATTTCAGACCACTGAAACTGAAATCGTATGGTCCATCTTCTATTTTTGCACGCGGAAATTCCATCGCATGTGGATTTCCCTCATGTGACACTTTCTCGATTTTCGGTCCGCCCGGATATCCTAGTCCAATGGCGCGTGCAACTTTATCAAAAGCTTCTCCCGCTGCGTCATCTCTCGTTCTGCCAAGAATCTCGTATTTTCCATAAATCAGCTATGCCAAAAACATTCCGTTGGTAGGCGTACATCACATTGAGGGACATATCAGTGCAAACTACATTGAAAATAAGGAATTAGAACCGCCGTTTTTATGTCTTGTTGTATCGGGTGGACACACAC
>OQVN01000401.1_pt1 | contig 16768 bp, 11 predicted proteins | sample 1691621 | NCBI WGS metagenome assembly OQVN01 (sample SAMN03418278, study PRJEB22391) | human gut metagenome | biome: human-gut; feature: organic feature; material: feces | host: Homo sapiens | place: Tanzania | collected 2013-01 | reverse complement strand
AAATGACAATTTTCGTGTAAAAGTAGGTTAATATATTTATGGAGAACAAAAAGTGATTTAGGGAAAAAGGGGGTTGTAAAAAGAGTAGATCACTAGTAAATATTGGCTCTATAAAAAAGTTTTTTCATAATTGCACAAAATCTTGATTTAACATATAAAAGTTATTACACTCTGAAAAGAAAATGTAGTTTAAAAAAATGAATGCACAAATCGCTCCTCAACTTGAGGAGGCAAAATGCACGTTTTTACACTTGTAATATATTTTAGTATGTATGGCGCTAAAAACAAGATTATAATGTTAATAAATATTATATTTTAGTCGTAATGCTTTCATTTTCTTCTTACAGCCTATTATGAAGCGGTTAGGTAGTATCTTGCTTAGGCGAAAAAATCCCACAATGCATTCTTCGAATTTTAAAAGCAAAATATGGGTTGCAGAAAATTTATTTCTAACCTCTTATATCGGTGTTTACACTTGTTAACTCGGTTTTAATAAAAATTTCGAGTGACAAAGTGACACCTAAATTGTTGATTATCAATGATATAAGGTGTCATTTGTCATTTGTCACTTTCGCTTTCACATTAAGTTTTGATGTATTATGTTTATTTTTTGTGCATGGTTTTATCGGATTTAGAACGTCGATAATGCACGGGCTGAAAGCCCAAAAGCGTCTAGCCCAAGGCAAGCGAAGCGACGCCCTGAGTCAAAGCACGTTCGTTAGTGACACCCTACCTAACAGGGTGCCCCATTGGTTGTGGCATAAAATATAACCAGGCATGAGAAGGGGGATAAATTTCCTTCACATACCTGGCTACCTTATCTCACCCCTAACGGGGAAATTCATTATTAAGTCACATAATTAGGGGTGTATATTAGTACACCTTCTTCTTTCCGTCTACAATTGTCACATTGTTCTTTTGCAGAGCAGAAACCTTGCGACCTGAGAGGTCGTACATACGCGAATTGTCATTTACAAAAGGACTCTTCACGGTGCCAATGCTTGTAGCAGGAGGGGTAGGTACAGCCTCAAAGTTGAAGTTGCCATTGTCAACACCCTCGAACACAAATACGGTAGAGGCCGGGAAGGTGAGTGTAAGTTGCTCATCAATATTGATAGGCTTATCCATTTCAATACCCTTCAAGCCATCATCGATAGCCACCTTCTGGTCGGCAAACGAATTGCTAAGTGTGATGCTTGTTTGAATGTAAGCAGGGATGTCGAGCATCTCACGGAGAGTTGTGGTGAATTGACGTTCCTTCACATCGGGGTTACGAAGTGTGAGGGTAGCCTTCTTACCATTCCATGCAGCCCAACCGTATACATTAACCTTGCTACCGTCCCAAGGATTGCCACCTACCCAGTGGATATCGGGCAGTACGTCGGCATTACGTTGTTGCCAATCCATGCACTCAGCCAAGTCCTTCCACAGTGCGCCTGCATTGCCAGCGTTGTCCTTAATCTCGTCCATCAACTTATAGTCGGTGTAAAGCTCAACCATGCCCGAACCACAACCAAAGGCGCAACGCATTTCGCGAAGCACACCATTGTATTCGTAATTGCTCGGAGTATGAGGCTTACCCTTTTCGCTAAGAATGAGTCCGTGCGTCATCAATGTGTTGATGGGGCAGAGAGGAGAACCTTGCGTAAAGATTTTATAAACCATGTAGTCGCGGTAAGTAATCCACTGTTCGCGGTCGGTACCCGTGTTGCTAATGCGTGCGCAGTCGGCATCTTGGCGCCATACAGCATCGCTATAATGGAACCAGAAGGGCGAAGCCCATGTACCTACAGTGGTGTTGAAGAAGATGTCGGGACGTGTTTTACGCACTTCGCGTTCAATGCTGATAATGCCTTCAGCATTTTCAATACCTGTGTCGCCAGCATCAGGTCCGTAGGCTGTGCCTTGTGCGCTGATACCATCGAACTTAAAGAAACGGAAGTCGTATTTATTGATCATGCTGTTGCAGCAGTTAATGAAGTAGTTGTAATACGTTTCATTGCTCAACTGCATACCACCACGACCATTCCAATATCTACGACGATAAGTACCACTACCGCCATAACCACCTACAGGACCGAGCCATGCACCAATGCCTACGCCCATGCTCTTAGCCAAATTGTCTTCGGCAGTAAAACCATTGGGGAAGTTCGAGTTGAAAGTCCATGTGCCATAAGCGTCCCAACCATCGTCAAACACAAAGGCATAGGGAGCCTTGTTATACACATCATAGAATTTTTCCTTCCAATGCTGCACTACGTCAACGCACTGCTCAGAGGTCATGTTGCCTGTGTAGTCACCCTTGGTGTTGTTGGGGTCAGAGGCGTCGTAGTTACCATTATTACCAACGGCATTGTTGCGGTCGATGTTAAGCTCGTACCATGAGTTGTAGAGAGGGAATGCACGCCAAGGCACAGCACGTTCGCGTTCGCTATAAGCCAAGAACGAGCGACGGGCTTGTCCGGGAGCAACCAAACCTACCACAGAGCTAACCTCCCACGGCTGACTCTTTTTGAGTGTGGTGTTACGGCGCCAATAACCTGTCATCGGTACCTCGGTGGGTGCCAACATGTGTAGTGTGTCTACCTTGGTGTAGTTAAAGTCAATCTTACCCGATGAGGTGAGCGCTTCGTTCTTTTTGCTAATCATCATGCGCAATTTGTACTTACCTTCGCGCGGAACCCAAAGTGCGTATTCGTTGGCATTTTTAGCTGTACCCGTATAGCCTGCATGATATTCAGAGGCAACCACGCTGTTGTTTTCATCGAGTAAGTCAACACCCACCATGTCGAGGCGGTTGTTACCACTTAGGTAGTTAAAGGTAGTTTTAAACGTACCACCACCCACTTCAAAGTTTACGTCCATGGTCTTAGCCAAGATGTTGGGATAAGCTTGGTCTTGCTCCTTCACACGCCAAGGAATGTCGGCGTCAGCTACTTCGGTCCATGATTCAGGTGTCCAAAGGCGAGTTGCATTGTCGTCAACTTCAAAGTTTGTAACTTCTTGCTCGGCATACGGATTGTCGGGCGAAATGTTGCATTCTGCCACACAAGCAAACTGTGCACCATTTTGTGACGATTTAATCACCACCTTTACATAGCGAGCATTCACCTTTTGGGGCAATACCATCCACACTTGGTCGAGTGAGTAGGCGAGTGTGCCCGAAAGTTGTTTGGTTAAGTTTTCGGCATCGTCGCCTGTCCACACTTCGTAATCCTTGATGTGACCATTCACACTTTGGGCAGCTTGGCGTGTGATAATGCCCACAGCCTGCACTTCCTTCGATTCTTGCATGTCCATCATGAACCAGTGCGGCATAGCCTTGTTGGTATTGTCGTCGTAGTGCGAGTGCCAATAGGTGTTGTTGTTACCATCGATAATGGCTTCGGCTTTTCCTGTTCCATTGTCATTATTCCAACCATCAACTGTTACGGTCCAACCTGTGCGGTCGTAGATGGTTATTCCGTTTTCAGTAGCTTCAGCCTTCTTGATGGCTTTTTGAGGTGTAGTAGTTTCAGCCTCGTCCTTCTTTTCGATGAGGTCGTATACTACAACTGGTACAGCAATTTTTTCGCTAAATTCAATCGAACCATTGCTGCTGAAGTCACTGCGATTGGCAGCTCCTGCCACAAAGTAGCGAAGCACATAAGCACCTGCTTTGGGAATATTGAGTGTGTAGACGTTTTGGTCCTTGGCTGTTCCGGTATAGCCTGCGTGATAGTCACTTGCCAATACATTTCCTGAACCATCAATTACATCCACACCTACCACGTCTAATCGGTGGCTACCGCTGGTGTATTTAAATGTAATGGTCTGTTCGCCTGTTTTACGGAACGAAACATAGCCACGCGCAGCGCGTACGTCATCGCTAACTAAGTCTTTGCCTTCAATTTTAAAACCAGCATCACGAATGGCAGCAGGCAATTCTTCGCCAGGAGTCCATACAAACGAACTTGAGTTCCAACCCTTAGGATTAAAAGTGTCGTACCCCGCGTTAGCTACCTGTGCAGCGTTCACACCCATCGGTGTTTCAAGACCGGCAAATATTTTATCGCTTGCAAGAAGGGCACCGCGTGTGTTGCCTACAACTACGGGCACGGCCTGTGCCTTTTCGTTGTCCACGTTATAAATCATGGGCGTGATAGACTGCATAGCCATGTCTTCGTCGGCACTTACATCGAGTGTAGTACGCAAATAGTGGCTACCATCGCGCAACACAGCGTGCCACACAATGTTGAGTTTACTTTTTTTAAACACAGCCTTAATGGTTTTACCATCAAAGCGGTCCGAACCCTTTGTAGCGTCTTTGTTGCCAACAAGTTCTTCGGTTTCAACGCTCACCAACTCCATCTCTGACGAAGTGAAGCTACTGCCGTCGCCCAATACCACCTTAAACAATTCGGTGCCAGGCTTTAGGTTCATTTCTTCGCAGCCGTTAAAAATGAGTTTACCATCCACTTTGGCAAACTTAGCTGTGAGCAACGCATTTTTCAGCGTCCATTCATTTTCGTTGCTTTCTAACTGAGCTTTGTTGGCTTGCACTTCTTGCGGAAAAATCACCTTCTGTGCTACGATGCCTTGTCCGCCGCCAAGCATAAAGCAGCAAACAGAAGCACCTATCCAACGTTTCATGTAATTATTCATCATTCAGAATAGATAATTTATAGAGTGTAACTGTTTTTTGATGCAGATTTGTGTTTTAATTTGCAAATGTAAAAAAAAAAATGTTATTATCCCTTTTTCGTGCTTTTATTGTAAATATTTTTTTGTGTGAAGAGGGTTTTCCTAAAATAATAAGGTAAAACCAATTATAAACCAATACGTTGACGCATTTTTCAACTTGCCAGGAAATTGTCCTCTCCGCATGGCAATCCCCTCCGCATGGCAATTTCACCGCATGGCAATTATACATTATAAATTATACATTATACATTAAAAGAAACCAGGCCTCCCCATTGCTTGAAAAATGCGTCAACGTTTACATTGAAAAGTAAAGCCACCATTTGCCGTCCTTGTCTTTTATGGTGTTAATGGTTTCGTTGTCCTTTTCAGAACCATCACCATATACCACTTTGAGGGTCACTTTGCAACGGTTGCCCTCCTCGTTCATCTTCTCGTCAATCACTTCATAGCTCTTAATGCCCTGTTTCTTTTCGAGCTGAGCCATACCCTTGCCTTCGTACATTGCCTTAATCATGGCTTTGCCTCTTTTCACTTCTTCGGCATCAGTGCCTTCTTCCACGTAGAGCAAGTCAACGAATTTGTCAACGTCGCCCTTCTTCATGCATTCCATTGCCTGGCTTGCCACGTCCTTGGGTGACGATTGAGAACTACATGAGGCTGCAAAAAGCACCATGCATACCACTGCGCTGACTACTGCCAGCATTCTAAGAATTGTTTTCATGATGTAAATATTTTAGGGGTTTATAATGTGTTTCCTGTAAGATAATTATGTGCAGATAGAGCAGGGCGTACCAATCAGGGAGAGGGTTTTTTACACCCTTAGTAACGCACCACGCACCGAAGCCTTTTGCACCGTTGTAGGTGATAGGGCATCAAGCATTTTGCTTTGAACCAGGGCGTTTGAATGTTTTCTCGCTCATTCCCTGCAATGTCCATGCCCGCTTGTTTGTAAACGTATGCCACAAATTCTGTGCAATACATTTCGGTTGTGTCTTGCTCGTTATAATCAGCGTCGAAGCGCACGCCTTTTTTTAGTAGTCGCAAGGCATGGGTAGCAGCCTTGTGTGCCACTTCGGCATCATCTTGGCGCATAAGGCAAGCTGCCTCGGCGCGTTGAGGCGAAAGAAACGCGTCAAGCCTATCCATTTTTACGCGATCGTAGTCGCCCTTAAAGTCGGGTTCATCGGGCACAGCATGCACAATGCGTAGGTCGCCATGTCCACTACTGTCTGCCACAATGCCCACGTGCGAGTAAAAACCTTGCAACAATGTCACCATTCGGCTATTGGCAGATGTGCCTCGCGCAGGTGCGACTGACGAATGTGGCAATCGGTCTTATGCCGTGTGTGGCAAGCAGCAAGGGCAGTGCATAGCAGGGCAACCACAATGCCAGGTTTTAGTAGGTTAGGCATGGGCATATTTAAAATTTTTAATATTGTCGGTGGCTAAGGTAAGGGATTAAATTGAATTATGCAAACAAAATGTAGCAAAATTTATATTTAATGAGATAAACCGTGTCTTTGCATGTTTTTTTGTCGTAGATAAACGCGCATGCCATCAGGGGTTTCCCAATCATACCACATCTCTTTGTCCTCAGCGTCATCTTCTCTTTTTACAAACAAATAAACCAACCAACTTGCGAATAAATCTAACAATATCGGAATGGGGATGTTAAAATAATACTTGTAACATGGGGTTGAGAAGAATATTCCTACGGCTTTTCCGGGACTAATTAATATATTCCTTATGATTGTTGCTTGGTTCTCGAGTGAAGCACCATGAAACAGCACATACCACATGCCCACAAACAACAGCACATGAAGCAATAACCAACCTATGCTCACAATAGCCGGTAGCTGTTGATTTCTTTGCGATAACACCTTAATGCGATAACCCTTAACTGCGGTTGGCAAGGTGCAGAACACCGTAAGCATGCCCCATAAATAAAAATTGCAAAGCAAAAATGCAAACCAATAGGGCACATTTAAGCACTGACCCACAATGCTTATTATGCCACACTCAATTTCGTAAAGACCTATTTCTGGATATATAATGACAGTGGTTATATATATCACTATAGAAAATATGCCCCAAAGAGGGATTGCCCATCGCTTGATGCTGCTGTATAAGGCAAAACACAAACTGGTTAATGTTAAAAACATATAGCCTGCACGCACTGCCCCATCTGGCACATCGTATGGGTGATAGAGAAATGGGATAGACTCGTATGTGCGCAAAATGTGTGTGCTAAAATCGGTGGTTAAATTTGCATGATAGAATAATGCGCCCGAAGCATACACAAGGAAGGTTGTCCACATAAGAAATGCCTGATAGCTGTGGTGCTTTAGGGTGAGAACGATTGCAGCAATAAGGGCTACTAACACATTGACGTATGCCAACCATTTGATGTCAACTATGGCGTTAAAACCTGAACCTAAAACAAATATCCAGACAAATATCCCGACCACCCCCATGATAATATACAATGTAAGGAAAAAGGGGATTTTGCATATATTTTTGCCTACTATACTCAGTGTTTGCCAATGGGGTGTGGCTTGTTTTATTTTTTCTTTTGCCTCTGCGCGTTGTGCTGCATATTCGCGTTTTAGTCTTTTGCCAATCATTTCCTTCTTCAGCCAATTACCCTTCACCTCTGCCAATTCTTGTGCTATCAGTGCTTCTTCTTCAGCCTCGGTTAGTATTTTGGGCAACGACTCGGTGTGGGTTTTCTTGTACTTACGTTTGCCTACGGCAGCCACTGCTATTAGTATTAAACCTAAAGCAATTAAGCCGATGAAGCCACCTATAAGTGCCTTGAAGCCAAAATTGTCGGTTACCCAGAAGACAAGATACCCAGCGCCAATCAACAGACCCATGCTAAGAGACAGATATAAAAAAAGGATTATTTTACCAGAGATGCTGCTCTCTTCTTTTAGAAGTTCGTTACCATAATAGATTGCGACATAGCCAAAAATACCAAGGGTTAGCGCGAGCCATATAGGGGCACCCATGGTTAGGCATAGAAAAGCAATCAAATAGATCGCTCCCAAGGCTACAATAAGTTGTGCGAATAGTTTCATTTCTTTGCGTGTTTAAGTTGTAATTATTTGTTGCAAAGGTAAGTATCTTTTAAAAAAATTGCACAATGGGTGTAGTGTCCTTGTATAAAAGGGTGGGGATGGTGTATGAAATGTGGATATGAAATGAAAGTTTTTGGGGAGAATTGCCCAGATAGTGCGTTGTGGCAAGGGATGATTCCGTTAGGTGGGGTGTTCAAAAATCGTAATATTTTTTCGGCATGGTTTATCGGTTTTTATCGTCGGTAGGATTTTCACAAAAAAAAATAAGGAGACAAACTGTTGGGGTTTGCCTCCTTGGAATAGAGAAAGAGAAAAAAAATTAATCTTCCTTGATGTGTCGCACAATGCCGTGCTTAGCTCCCTTCACAAAGTCGAGAATGTCGCGAATTTCGTCGCTCATGGGGATTTGTTCGGGAATTTTGAGTACTGCATCCTCAAGGCTAAAGTTGCCTGTGTAGATGATGCGGTAGGTGTTGGCAATGTGGCGAATGATGCGGTCGGTGGTGTTGATGTGCTTCAATACAACAGCGTTTACGCCATTGTATGCAGCAGGGTTGCCACCAAGAATTACGTAGGGCGGTACATCCTTTTGCACGCGGCAACCACTCTGAATAAGCGAGAAGCGACCTACACGTACGTGCTGCTGAACCACTACACCTGTGCTCTGAATTGAGCAGTCGTGAATTTCGCAATCGCCAGCGATGCAAGCACCAATGCCAATGACGCACTTGTTAAAGATGTGTACGTCGTGGCAAATGTGTACGCGGTCCATGATAAAGTTTCCATCGCCAATGGTGGTGGCTTTATCGGTGTAGGTGCTACCTGCTATGACTACGTTTTCGCGAATGTGGTTGTCGTTTCCAATGACAACCTTTGTGAGGTTGCCCTCTTCGTAATGAAAATCTTGGGGTGTGGCACCAATTACGGCGTTTTGGTAAACAATGTTGCCTGTGCCCATGGTGGTGCCTTCGAGAATGCTGGCGTGTGCTTTAATCACACAGTTGTCGCCAATGACAACGCCCTTTTCGATGTAGGCAAAGGGGCCTACTTCTACGTTCTGACCCAACTGGGCTGCGGGGTCGACGTATGCTAACGGACTAATCATGGAATTGTTCATTTTTTTAGTTCCCTTGCTAAGGTGCTAAAATTGCGCCTTAGCTTGGGCAGGTTAGTTATTGTTCGTATTGTTGTTTGTTTCAACTTCGCGTCCGCCACCAAGTGCCTGATAGAGGTTGATGGCTGCTTGCACCTTGTCGAACTTGTCAGAGATGAGCGACAACTGAACCTGAATGAGGCTCTGTTGGGCTGTGAGGGTTTCGAGGTATGAGGTGCCTGTGCTGTGTTGGAAGAGCATCTTGGTGTTGTCGAGCGCTGTGGTGAGTTCGTCTACTTGCTTTTTGCAAGCCTCTTCTTTTTGTGCAGCAGCTTGATATTGTGCCAAGGCATTGCTCACCTCTTGTCCGGCTTTGAGAAGGGTAGACTTAAAGTCGTTTTGCGTTGCCTCATATTGCAACTGCGAAATCTTTAAGTTGGCCTTTAACTTGCCATTGGTAAAAAGGGGCTGGGTGATAGAACCGAGCAGGGTGGCAAGAATTTTACCGGGGTTTACAATCATGCCCGCATTGTTGGTCCAACTGCCCTGTGCGGTGATGTTGAGCGAAGGATAGAATGCCGATTTGGCAATGTTTACGCCATAGAAGGCTGCGGCAATCTTCATTTCGGCTGCATGCACATCGGGACGATTCGCCAAGAGTTGTACGGGCATGCCGATGGCATATTGTGCGGGGAAGTTGTCGGCATTGAATGCGCCACGGCTGATGGGGTGAGGTGCTTCGCAAAGAAGGGTGCAGAGTGCATTCTCGGTTTGCGTAATGCTATTCTTCAGTGCGGGGACTGTGCCTTGCAAGTTATAGTAGTTAGCTTTGGCTTGTGACACGGCAGCTTGTGTGGTCATGCCACCTTCTTTCATTGCCTCCATAGCACGTACGTTCTCAGCCCAAATCTCGATGGTAGCTTGTGTGGTCTTGAGCTGTTCATCGAGCATTTGCAAGGTGTAGTAGAGGTTGGCTACGTTTGCAATGATGGCAGTGCGTGTGGCTTGTTTAGCAGCCTTGGTCATTTCGAGGTTCATTTCGTACTGCTTCTTGGTGTTGCGAATGGTACCCATTGAACCGAATTGCCAACTTGCTGCGATGGGGAAGGCGTAGGTTTTGCTTGCCTTGTTAAAGTCCCAACTGCTCATAGAGCCTTGGGGTTGGAAGGCAATGCTAGGATAGTATGCCAAGCGTTCCATCTTCAGTCCGGCTTGAATTTGCTGGATGTTGATGTCAGCATTGAGCAAGTTAGTGTTATTGGCAAGTGCTTTGTTGATGAGCGTTTGCAGTTGCGCATCAGTAAACACTTGTTGCCAAGGTGTGTTGCCGTAGTTGGCAGTATCAGCTTTCACCACGTTTTCGGTGGTGTTGCGGTAGAGACTGTCAATGCTCTGAGTCAATTGCTGTGGGCGCTCATAGTTTTTGTAGATTCCCGTGCAACTTGCCATCAGAAGGGTGCAACCTATAATAGGAAATAATTTGTTCATAATAACAAGGGTAAAATATTAAGTGTTAAGTATTAAGTATTACATTGCAAGGTGATTGCAAGGTGATTGCAAGGTGCATACCTTATTTGTAGAGATATAATACTTGAATACCGAGGTCTTTCAAAAGGACCTTATTTACTTATCGTAAGAATGTAATACTTAACACTTAATACTTAATACTTAAATTATTTAGTATACTGTTCAATATCAGAGCTTGCTTCGCTATTGTCCATATCCTCCCATGTGATGGGCTTGATCTTTTCTTGCAGATACTCAAAGATAACGAACAATGAGGGAACGATGAAGATCTGGAATATCATACCAATCAACATACCGCCGATGGCTGAGGTACCGAGTGAACGGTTCGCGTTAGCACCTACACCGAATGAGAACATCAAGGGCAACAAACCGATGATCATTGCCAAAGAAGTCATCAAAATAGGACGCAAACGGGCACCTGCACCCAACACGGCTGCCCAAGAGATGCTCATACCCATCTTGCGACGTTCGAGGGCGAACTCTACAATAAGGATGGCATTCTTAGCCAACAGACCCATCAACATGATCAAGGCAATTTGCACGTAGATGTTGTTGGCTGCTTCACCAAAGATAGGTACAATGCTATTGATAGCACCTACACCCTGGATGAAGAGGAACGAACCTGCAAGACCGAAGGGTACTGAAAGCAATACGGCAAACGGAAGCATGTAGCTCTCGTACTGTGCAGCCAACAAGAGGTAGATGAAGACGAAGCAGAGTACAAACACAATAGCTGTGGTGCTACCTGAGTTTTGTTGCTCTTCGCGTGTCTGACCTGAGAACTCGAATGAGTAACCCGTGGGCAAACTCTTTTCAGCTACTTCTTCAATCGCCTTAATGGCCTGACCAGAGGTGTAACCACTTGCGGGGTTACCATTCACTGCCATTGAGGTGTACATGTTGAAACGGTTGATGTTATCAGGACCGTATGTCGGGGTGATCGTCATGAACTCAGTGATAGAAGCCATTTCGCTGCCATTGCGCACCTTAATCTTATAAAGACTCTCGAGGTTGGCACGGTCAGCTTGTTCGCCCTGAATCATTACACGATAAATCTTACCGAAACGGTTGAAGTTAGATGCGTAAAGACCACCATAATAACCCTGCAATGTAGTCAAGATGTCTCGGGGTGAAAGACCTGCACGCTTACACTTGGCAGCATCAATATCGATGGTGTATTGCGGGAAGTTGGTGTTGAAGGTTGTCTGTGCCGATTCAATTTCGGGACGCTTCTGCAAGTCAGCCAAGAAGGTTTGAGCTACTTGGTAGAACTTGTTCAAGTCGCCACCCGTACGGTCTTGCAAGTTGAGGGTAAAACCATTGGTTACACCATAACCTGTAATCATAGGAGGCTGGAAGAAGAGTACCTGAGCATCCTTAAACACATCGCGTGAGCGGAGGTAGAGGTTGGCAAAGATCACGGTTGAACTTTCCTTCATTGAACGCTCTTCCCAATCCTTCAACTTGATGATGAATGAACCGTAAGAAGGACCTTGACCACCAATGAATGAATAACCCGAGACGATGGTGCTAATTTCGACAGAGGGACATGAACGTACCAAACTGTCAACCTTGTTGAGGTAAGCTTCAGTGCGGTCTTGCGAGGTGCCAGGAGGCATGGTTACAACACCCATAATGGTACCCGTATCTTCAGAAGGCACCATGGCGGTAGGTGTGATGTTCATCATCCAAATAAGCAAGGCAATACTACCCGTTACCAAACCGAGTGAAAGCCAAGGACGCTGGATGAAGATGAGCACCTTCTTCTTGTACGACTTCAAGATGTTTTCAAACGAATTCTCGAATGCGTTTTGGAACTTCTTCGTAGTCAAACCAATGAATGCCATGATGGCTACGATAGAAAGTACCACGGTGATGATGGGGTGAGAACTAAAGTTGAAACCACCAAAAATCAAACCGATGATAGAGATGATGACCAAGATGAGTGTGAGGCTAGGGTGCAGAATGCGACCGATGCTCTCGGCATAACGCTGATACATGGTTCTGCCTGCAGCCTTGTAAGCTTTGCCCATACGTTCTTTGAGCGACTCTTCTTCCTCGCCATGAGCCTTGTGTGGCTTCAGCAAAATGGCACAAAGGGCAGGAGAGAGGGTAAGGGCGTTCAATGCAGAGAAACCGATGGCAATTGCCATGGTCAAACCAAACTGACGGTAGAACACACCCGAAGTACCCGACATGAAGCTTACGGGCACGAACACTGCCATCATAACCAAGGTAATAGAAACGATAGCTGAGCCTAATTCGCGCATGGCATCGATTGAAGCCTTACGTGCCGAAGTATAGCCTTGGTCTAACTTGGCATGTACACCTTCAACCACCACAATGGCATCGTCCACTACAATCGCAATGGCAAGCACCATAGCCGAGAGGGTGAGCAAGTTGATTGAGAAGCCAATAATGTAGAGCGCAAAGAAGGTACCAATCAATGCTACGGGGATAGCAACCGATGGGATAATGGTGCTTCGCATATCCTGCAAGAAGATATACACCACAATAAACACGAGGATAAATGCCTCGATAAGGGTCTTAATAACCTCGTGGATAGAGGCAAAGAGGAAGTCGTTGACGTTTTGTGCCACGGTAATCTTCATACCTTGGGGCAATGTCTTCTGTGTTTCGTCGAGCAACTTTTCGCAGTCCTGAATAATTTCAGTAGCATTTGATCCTGCCATCTGCGATACCATACAGGTAACAGCCTTATGGCCATTTACCTTACCTGCAAACGAGTAAGTCATACGACCCAACTCTACGCGAGCCACATCCTTTAAGCGGATGATTGTACCATCGTCGTTAGCCTTAATAACTATATTCTCAAATTCAGGAACTTGGCTTAAACGACCTTTGTAGCGCAAGGTGTATTGGAAAGTTTGGTTTTCGCGTTCACCAATGTTACCAGGGGCAGCTTCAATATTTTGTTCTGCCAAAACACCGCTAATGTCAGTAGGCATCAAGTGGTATTCAGCCATCTTTTCAGGATTAAGCCAAATACGCATAGAGTAGTCGGCACCCATCACCTGGGCATCACCTACACCCTTTACACGCTGAATTTGCGGAATGATATTGATTTTGGCATAGTTCTCAATAAACGCCTCGTCATAGCGGTCCTCAGCATCTGCTACTGAGAAGATGAGCAACATTGAGTTCTGACGCTTTTGTGTAATCACACCTACCTGAGTAACTTCCGAGGGCAGCAAACCTTGTGCTTTTGCCACACGGTTTTGTACGTTCACGGCAGCCATATCGGGGTTGGTACCCATCTTAAAGGTAATTTGGATAGAAGCCGAACCTGTATTTGTTGCGGTAGATGTCATGTAGTCCATGTTTTCTACACCATTGATTTGCTCTTCAAGAGGAGCAATTACGGAGTTCAACACGGTTTGTGCATTTGCACCTGTATAAGTGGTGCTCACCTGCACAGTAGGTGGTGCGATATCAGGATATTGGACGATAGGGAGTGATGTCAAACCCAATACACCCAATATGACAATCACAATAGAAATCACGGTAGAAAGTACCGGACGATTAATAAATCTATCTAGAGTCATAGTTTATTTTTTTGAAGTAATAAGTAGTACTTAATACTCTAAATTTTTTTATTAAATGTCATATCAAGATATTATTTGCATTTAGCAAGAATGTAATACTTAATACTTAACACTTAATACTTAAAATTTTATTTTTCTCCCGGCATTTTACCGTCTTTCATAGCCTGTTGTTCCTTCTTTTGGTTGGCTTGAAGTTGGGCGCGAGTAATGGGGTTGATTTTTTGACCATTCTTCAATTGGTTTACACCATCAACAACGATGCGTTCGCCTGAGCGGAGACCAGAGGCTACAACGTATGTTTGACCATCGTTTTGAGGGAGTACAGTGATTTCGCGTGTGGCAACAGACTTGTCGTTGTTCACTACGTAAACAAACTTTTTGTCCTGCACGTCGAAGGTTGCACTCTGCGGAACCATAATGGCATCGTTAGAATGAGTGGGAACGAGAATAGAACCTGTACCACCTGAACGAAGAACGTGTTGTGCATTGTCGAAAGTCGCACGCATTTGTACTGAACCAGTAGAAGAGTCGATTACACCGCTCACTGTGCTGATGGTACCGCTTTGGCTATATGTAGAACCATCTGAGAGGACCAAGCTCACTGCGGGCATCTTTTTGATAGCAGCGTTTATGCCTCCTGCCTCACGTGTGAGAGCCAAGAGTTGCTTTTCGGTCATTGAGAAGTATACATACATCTTAGAGATGTTAGACACGGTGGTTAATGCTTCGGCAGACTGAGCGCTAACCAAGCTACCCACACGGTAGGGAATAGAACCTACAACACCATCGGCAGGGCTGGTAACTGTACACCAACTAAGATTGTCTTGTGCACTCTGCAACTGAGCTTGTGCTGCAGCCAACTGAGCTTCGTAAGATGTCAAAGTGTTTTCTGCCATCTGCAAGTCGTAGCTCGAGATGATGTTCTGCTTGAAGAGCATGCGCTTGTTTTCAACAGTGAGCTTCTGTGTAGCAATGTTAGCCTTGCATACTTTAACTTGAGCTTTAGCAGCCTTAACAGCAGCACGATATTGCTCAGAATCAATCAAAAACAAAGGCTGACCTTTACGAACGGTAGAACCTTCATCAACAAGCAGTTTTACCAAATAACCAGAAACTTTAGGACGAATTTCGATGTCCTGCATACCCTTAATGGTTGCGGGATACGAAGTCTTTAAGTCGGCTGTTGTGGTTTGAACTGTTTCAACTGCGAAGTCATTGCTGGCTTCGCCCATTTGTTTTGATTTGCTGCCGCAACTGGTCAACACCACTGCGGTAAGCACCCATAAAGCGATTTTCTTCATGTGTTGTAAGTTATATAAATTTTTTGTTTCTTGTTTTCTTGGTTTATGGGCAGTGGTATTGTTCGCATTCGAACACACTACACCCTAATATAAACTTGCTGCAAAGTTACGGCAAAAAAACTAAAACTAGTGTATTAGTTTTCCTTGAAAGTGGTTATATTAGTATTTTTTTAGGGATGAGGGGAGTGTTATAAGGAGAATTGCATGTTTTAGTTGACAATGTGGCTCTGTAATAGAGTGGTTTATAATGATAAAAAGTGCATGTTTTGCTTGCTTTTCTTTGTTTGGTATGAAGTGTATATATAAAAAACTCCTCACAACATAAACGTATGTTGCGAGGAGTTTGCTTATTTAGCTGAGCGTGTTGTTTAGTAGGCTAATCTTACGTTGTCTACCCAAAGCGTGTTGCCTACAGTACCTACGTAGGCACCGCCGTGACTTGAGTCGAACTGAAGGACGAGGTGAGTAGGAGTTTCGTTGGCTGCTGCCCATCCTACTTCTCTAACAGGTACCATGCGGCCTTTAGAGTTGCGAGCATATTTGGTAACAGCACCAGAGGTGAGTGCCCATGCTGAGTTATAGAAACCTTGCTTACGGATGTCGCCATAGTGGATGGTAAATGATTGGTTATTTCTCCAATTCGTTGAAGAACTGAATCGGTGCACCATCGTACCTACGCGCTTTGCATAGATGTTACCTTTGGCATCTTCCCAACGCTTTTGCAAATAAAGGATACAGTCTGCCATGTCTTGTCCTGCAACGGCTGAGCCTTTGGTAATACCATTCTGACGGATGCGATTACCTTTAACAATATGTGTTTTATAGTCGAAGACAATAGCTTTAGGACGCTTGGTGAATCTGATACCTGCATTCAACTTTGCCATAGGATTCTTTGTGTCGGTAATGGGCTGAATGGTGTTACCCAAGAAAATTGAACCTGCAGCCAATACCTTGATGTTGATAATGCCGAGTACCTTGGCTTCTACAATGTGTGTGTAGAGCTTGGCACAATGGCCGTGACCAGGGTGATTGTCGCGATATACGCTGATGTTGGTTTTTGTTACACCGCTCACCTTAGCCCATACGTTTGATGAACCCCAGGGAGCACCAATGTGCATCAATGTAACGGTGTTACCACCGATAATGCCACTTTCTTTGATGCTTTGTGCAGACCATGATTCAAAGTTTCCTTTGGGAATGAACTGCATGCGACCTGCTTCTTCTTCGGATTGGTCTACTCCCAAATATTCAGGTGCATAGGGGAGGGCTTTGATTGAAGTGCTACCTGCTAAAAGCAATGTAACACTTAATACGAATGATTTGAAATTCATGATGTATATGAATGTTTATTTGATTTTTTACTTTAAGTGGTGTGACTTGGTTTTAGGAACTTCTTTAGAAAAGTTATTCCAAATAATCTTCAGAAAAACTCTTTAGAAAGCTTCGTTGATGTTGAAGATAAAACCGCCACCTTTGCGTGTAAATCCGTAATCTATACGAATGTTGATGCGTTTCTTG
>OQVN01000399.1_pt1 | contig 16792 bp, 13 predicted proteins | sample 1691621 | NCBI WGS metagenome assembly OQVN01 (sample SAMN03418278, study PRJEB22391) | human gut metagenome | biome: human-gut; feature: organic feature; material: feces | host: Homo sapiens | place: Tanzania | collected 2013-01 | reverse complement strand
AAACTAAATGATATACAAAATGACAGTTCAGTTTACAAAGATGCAAGGAGCCGGGAATGATTATATTTATGTAAATACATCCCGCTTCCCGGTTGTCGAGCCGGAAGAAAAATCGAAGCTTTGGAGTTCTTATCATACGGGAATAGGTTCGGACGGAATCGTCCTGATCGAACCTTCCGAGAAAGCCGATTTTAAGATGCGCATTTTTAACGCTGACGGGTCTGAAGCGATGATGTGTGGAAATGCGTCTCGTTGCATTGGCAAATATGTATATGAAAAGGGGTTGACCAATAAGGAAGTGGTCTCTTTGGAGACATTGTCCGGAATAAAATATCTCCAGTTGCACCTTGACAGAGCGAACAAAGTGGAAAGCGTGACGGTGGACATGGGAGAACCGTTGGTGTTAGAGCCAAGTTTGGTGCTGGAAGCGGGAACAGATTCGTTTAAAGGAACAGCCGTGTCGATGGGCAACCCGCATTATGTGATAAAAGTAGATGATATCAGCAAAATAGAACTATCAAAAGTGGGTCCTTTGTTGGAGAACCATTCTCATTTCCCCAACCGTACAAATGTCGAGTTTGCCCAAACATTGGACGATGGCAGTGTGCGGATGCGAGTATGGGAAAGAGGTTCCGGCATAACTCAGGCTTGTGGGACGGGAGCTTGTGCGACTGCGGTCGCTTTCATAGCCCAAGGCGATGCAAAGCAAGATGAGGAAATCCCCATTGTCATGGACGGAGGAATATTAAAGATACGTTGGAACAGCAAAGATAATCATATTTATATGACAGGAGGAGCTGAGATAGTGTATGAAGGCTCCATAGATATATAATCATTGAACAAACAAAATAATAAAGGACGAATAGTTATGGCATTGGTAAATGAACATTTCTTGAAATTGCAAAGCAGTTATCTCTTTTCAGACATTGCAAAGAAGGTAAATAGCTTTAAGGTGACGCACCCGAAGTCTAAAATTATCAGAATGGGAATCGGGGATGTGACGCAACCGTTGGCTCCGGCTGTCATAGAGGCGATGCATAAGGCCGTGGATGAAATGGCTCATAAAGAGACTTTCCATGGATATGGACCCGAACAAGGATATCCTTTCTTGATTGATGCAATTATCAAGAACGATTACGAGAGCCTTGGCATTTTCATCGAACCGGGAGAAGTGTTCATCAGCGATGGAGCCAAGAGCGATTGCGGCAATATCGGTGATATGCTCCGGCATGACAATAGCATTGGTGTGACAGATCCGGTTTATCCGGTTTATATCGATTCCAATGTGATGGCAGGACGGACTGGTATTTGTATGGACGGGAAATGGACGGACGTGGTTTATATCCCGTGCACGGCGGAAAACCAATTTGTCCCGCAGTTGCCATCACGAAGGGTTGACATCATCTATCTTTGTTATCCCAATAACCCGACAGGAACGACCTTGACGAAAGACCAGTTGAAGAAATGGGTGAATTATGCCCTTGATAATGATGCAATCATCATGTATGACTCTGCTTATGAAGCATATATCAAGGATGCGAATATTCCCCATTCCATCTACGAAATCAAAGGAGCAAAGAAAGTAGCCATCGAATTCCGCAGCTTTTCCAAGACGGCTGGTTTCACCGGCGTGCGTTGTGGTTACACTGTTGTCCCGAAAGAGTTGAAAGCCTACACATTGAGTGGCGATCCGGTCTCTTTGAACAAACTCTGGCTGCGTCGCCAATCGACCAAGTTCAATGGAACGAGTTATATCACGCAACGGGGAGCCGAAGCGGTGTATTCACCGGAAGGAAAGGCGCAAATCCGTGCCACGATAGACTATTATATGAAGAATGCTTCCATCATGAAAGAGGGATTAGAGCAATGCGGACTCAAAGTTTATGGCGGAAGCAATGCGCCTTATCTCTGGGTGAAGGCTCCTGACGGACTCACATCTTGGAAGTTCTTTGAGAAACTATTATACGAAGTCTATATAGTCAGCACTCCGGGAGTCGGTTTCGGTCCGAGCGGAGAGGGATATTTGCGATTGACCGCATTTGGCGACCGTGACGAAACGATAGAAGCCATCGGGCGAATCAAAAGATGGATGAGATGACGCATGGGAAATATAAAAGAAGTTATTAATGTATAAACAAAGGTATTATGTCTAAGTTAAGATTTAAAGTAGTTGAATCCGCTTTTGAAAAGAAAGTGGAAGATGCGCCGATTCCGGAGAAACGAGTCTCTGAGTATTATGGCTCACATGTTTTCAACCGGGCGAAAATGTTTAAGTACTTGCCTGAAAAAGTATACGAAAAACTGGTCGATTGTATCGACAATAATACTCCTTTAGATCGAGAGACAGCTAATGCTGTGGCTGCCGGAATGAGAAAATGGGCTTTGGAAATGGGAGCGACCCATTATACTCATTGGTTCCATCCTTTGACCGAAGGAACGGCAGAGAAGCATGATGCCTTTATTGAACATGACGGAAAAGGTGGCGTGATTGAGGAATTTGACGGTAAATTGCTAATCCAGCAAGAACCGGATGCGTCCAGTTTCCCGAATGGCGGTATCCGCAATACTTTCGAAGCACGTGGCTATACTGCTTGGGATCCTTCTTCCCCGGCATTCATCATAGGAGATACTCTCTGTATTCCAACAATCTTTATTGCTTATACGGGAGAATCGTTGGACTATAAAGCTCCGCTCTTGAGGGCTTTGGAAGCTGTCAACAAGGCAGCGGTCGATGTTTGCCACTATTTCGACCCGGCAGTGAAGAAGGTTTATGCCTATTTGGGCTGGGAGCAGGAATACTTTTTGGTGGATGAAGGGTTGTATGCGGCACGTCCGGACTTGTTGATGACCGGACGGACATTGATGGGGCATGAAAGTTCCAAGAACCAGCAGTTGGAAGACCACTATTTCGGAGCGATTCCTCCTCGTGTGTTGGAATTCATGAAAGAGTTGGAAATCGAGTCGTTGAAGTTGGGAATCCCAGTCAAGACACGCCACAACGAGGTCGCACCAAACCAGTTTGAATTGGCTCCCATCTTTGAAGAATGTAACTTGGCGAATGACCACAACTTGTTGGTGATGGCTCTGATGCGGAATATTGCCCGCGATCACGGTTTCCGTGTATTGCTGCATGAAAAGCCATTCAAAGGAATCAATGGCTCAGGCAAACATAACAACTGGTCATTGGGGACAGATGCGGGGACTTTGCTGATGGCTCCTGGCAAAACATCTGAGGAAAACTTGCGTTTCGTCACTTTTATTGTCAATGTCTTGAAGGCGGTCCATACTCATAATGCGTTGTTGAAAGCCAGCATCTCTTCTGCCACGAACGCACATCGTTTGGGTGCGAATGAAGCTCCTCCAGCAATCATCTCCTGTTTCTTGGGTTCACAGTTGTCGGCTGTGCTTGAACATTTGGAGAAGAGTGAAACGGAAGATTTTGTCTTAGTGGGCAAACAGGGAATGAAATTGGACATTCCCCGCATTCCCGAACTGATGATTGATAACACAGACCGTAACCGAACCTCTCCATTTGCCTTTACTGGTAATCGTTTCGAGTTCCGTGCTGTCGGTTCTTCCGCCAACTGCGCTTCTGCCATGTTGGCTTTGAATGCTGCCGTTGCCGACCAGTTGAAACAATTCAAGGCGGCTGTCGATGCGAAGATTGCAGCAGGCAGTGATAAATTCTCTGCCATTATAGATGAACTGCGCGAGGAGGTGAAATCTTGCAAAGCCATCCATTTCGACGGGAATGGTTATAGTGAGGAATGGAAAGAAGAGGCTGAACGCCGAGGATTGGATTGCGAAACCAGTGTTCCTCTTATCTTCGATGCCTATCTTGCCGATTCAAGCGTGAAGATGTTTGAATCGACCGGAGTGATGACTCGTTTGGAGTTGAAAGCCCGCAACGAGGTCAAATGGGAAATGTACACAAAAAAGATACAAATAGAAGCTCGCGTATTGGGTGATTTGGCAATGAACCACATTATCCCGATGGCTCTTAAATACCAATCCTCGTTGATTGACAATGTTTACAAAATGAAAGATTTGTTCCCTGCTGATAAAGCTGCATATCTTTCATCCAAGAATATGGAAATCATAGAGGAGATAGCTAACCATACTATTTTCATCAAAGAAAAAGTGGATGAAATGGTGGAAAAACGTTGGATACAGAATGAAAAAATATTAGAATTAATGGACAGCAGATTAGATTTGGCAGACAGCAGGCTAGATTCTATAGAAAAAGTAGTATCAAATTTAGAGGAAGAAAGAAAAAGAGACAGAAAAGAAATTTTAGATGTTTTAGATACAATGCAAAAAAGCATTGATAAACAATTTAAAAATATGCACAATTATATGAATGCTCAATTTGAAAAGTTTGATGCAATAAACGCAGTAAATAACATAGAACATACTGAATTCAAGCAGTTACTTCAAGCATATGGAATTAGAATGAATTTACAAAACTCTAGAATAGTACATTTAGAAGATTGGAAAAATGGATTAGAGGATAATGATATAATATTAGCTCACTAAAAATATTAATAAAAGTAAATAATAAGTAATAATATAAGAAGTATAAAAAATAATAAAAAATAAATAATTAAAGTATTGCAAAACATAAAAAATGTGATATAATATTTAACATAAATGAAAAAACTATAACAAGGACACGGTAAATAATTAAATATCTTAAAGAGAGCCAAAGGTTGGTGCGATTTGGTAAGTAAAAATTATTTATTATCACCTTAGTTTGTTACTAGTTGAAAAGATAAAGTAAGCTAGTCGTATACCTGCGTTAAAGGGAAAAGAGAGAGTGGATTGTATTGTAAAAAATATATATTTACTAACTTAGGTGGTACCGCGGAATAGAAAAATCTTTTCGTCCTAATAAAAAATTAGGATGAAGAGATTTTTTATATTCTTTAGAAATCTTTTAAAAGATAAGTGTCAAAAAACAAATAGCCCAAACAGGGAGAAGGAGGAGTTTTATGTATAAAAAAGTAGAATTGAAAAATGGATTTGTTGGCATGGAACATGAAGTAGCTAAAAAATGGAAGGAAAAAGACATTATAAAAAAGAATTTTGCAATGAATGAAGGAAAAAGATATTTCACTTTTTATGATGGACCACCAACAGCCAATGGAAAGCCACATGTTGGACACATCGAGACAAGAGTTATGAAAGACATTATTCCAAGATATAAAGTTATGAAAGGGTATCATGTAGACAGAAAAGCCGGATGGGATACACAAGGTTTACCAGTAGAATTGGAAATTGAAAAAAAACTAGGAATATCTGGAAAACAACAAATTGAAGAATATGGAGTAGAGAAATTTGTAAAAGAATGTAAAGAAAGTGTTTTTACATATGTAAATATGTGGGAAGATATGACTAACAAAGTTGGATATTGGGTAGACATGGAACATCCATATATAACATATGAAAACAAATATATTGAATCAGTATGGTGGGGAATTTCTCAAATGTGGAAAAAGGGTCTTTTATACGAAGGACATAAAGTTATGCCATATTGTCCAAGATGTGGTACAGCTCTTTCTTCTCATGAAGTGGCTCAAGGATATAAAGATGTTAAAGACTTAACTTGTATTGCTAAATTTAAAATAGTAGATGAAGATAAATATATTTTGGCATGGACAACAACTCCATGGACACTTCCATCTAATTTAGCTTTATGTGTTAATAAATCATATGATTATGTAGAAGTAAAAGCAAATGTTGGAACAAGTGAGAATCCTAAATTTGAAACTTATATTTTAGCAAAAGACTTGACTGAGAAAGTATTAAAAGATATACCATATGAAATTCAAAAAACATTTAAAGGAGAAGAATTATTAGGAATTAAATATGAACAACTAATGCCATTTGCAAAAGTAGAAGGAAAAGCTTTTGTAGTAATTCATGGAGATTATGTTAATTTAGAAGATGGTACAGGAATTGTTCATATTGCACCTGCTTATGGTGAAGATGATAGTTTAGTATCTAAACAAAATGGAATAGCATTTGTGAATTTGGTTGATAAAGAAGGAAAATTTGTTAAAGAAGTAGAACCATGGCAAGGAAGATTTGTAAGAGATTGTAATGAAGATATTTGCAAATGGCTTAAAGAAAAAGGAAAATTATTTAGTAAAGAAAAACATATGCACTCTTATCCTCATTGCTGGAGATGTGATACACCACTTTTATATTATCCAAAAGAAAGTTGGTTTGTTGCAATGACTAAGTTAAGAGACAACTTGCTTGCAAATAACGATAAAATAAATTGGTATCCAGAAACAATAAAAACAGGAAGATTTGGAAAATTCTTAGAGAATGTTATTGATTGGGGAATTTCAAGAGATAGATATTGGGGAACACCATTACCAATTTGGCATTGTAAATGTGGTCATCAAGAATGTATAGGAAGCATAGAAGAATTAAAGCAAAAAGCAGTTGATTGTCCAGATGATATTGAACTTCATAAACCTTATATTGATGAAGTACATTTAAAATGCCCAGAATGTGGTAAAAAAATGACAAGATTCAAAGAAGTAATAGATGTATGGTTTGATTCAGGTTCAATGCCATTTGCTCAATTACATTATCCATTTGAAAACAAAGAAGAGTTTGAAAAACATTTTCCAGCACAATTTATTTCAGAAGCAGTTGATCAAACAAGAGGATGGTTCTATACTTTACTTGCAATATCAACATGTATTTTTGATAAAACTCCATATGAAAATTGTATTGTTTTAGGACATATACTTGATGAAAAAGGACAAAAAATGTCAAAATCTAAAGGCAATGGAGTAGACCCTATGATTTTATTAGAACAGGTAGGAGCAGATGCAACTAGATGGCATTTCTATACTGTATCAGCACCATGGCTTCCAACAAGATTGGGATTAAGCAATGTACAAGAAACACAAAGAGGATTTTTAAGTACACTTTGGAATGTATATTCATTCTATGTTTTATATGCAGAAATTGATCAATTTAATCCACTAGAATATAAAGAGTTTAAACCAACTAATATAATGGATAAATGGATAATTTCTAAATTAAACACATTAACAAAAGAAGTGGATGAAAAATTAGCAAGTTATGACATTACATCAGCAGCATTACAAATAGAAAGCTTTACAGATGAACTTTCTAACTGGTATGTACGTAGAAATAGAGAAAGATTTTGGTCACAAGAATTAACAGAAGAAAAAATAGGGGCATACTGCACATTATATAAAGTATTAACTACATTAATAAAAATATCAGCACCATTTGTACCATTTATAACAGATGAAATATACCAAAATTTAGTAGTAGGATTAGACAAAGAAGCACCAGAAAGTGTTCACTTATGCTTATGGCCAGAAGTTAATAATGAAGATATCAACCCAGAACTTGAAAAAGAAATGGACTTAGCATATAAAATAGTAAAACTAGGAAGAAGTGCAAGAAATGCAGCTAATATTAAGAATAGACAACCATTATCAGAAATGTTAATTTCGGTAGATACATTACCTAAATATTATGAAGATATTGTAAAAGATGAATTGAATGTAAAGAAAATTGAATTTGGAGCAGAAATGTCCGAATATGTAAATTTTGAAATTAAGCCAAATTTACCAGTATTAGGTAAAGAATATGGTAAGTTAATTCCAAAAATAAAACAGGAAATTGCAAATAAAAATCAAATGGATTTAGCAAACAAAGTGAAAAATGGAGAAGTAGAATATATTGAAATAGAAGATAAACAAATTCCATTAAATTCGGATAATTTACTTATAACAATGCAAGGAAAAGAAGGATTTGCATTTAGTGGAGAAGGAGAAATAGGAGTTGTTTTAGATACTCATATTACAGATGAATTGAAAAAAGAAGGATATGTAAGAGAAATTCTATCAAAAGTTCAAAATATGAGAAAAGATAAAGGATTTGAAGTACTAGATAATATTAATTTATATATATCAGGAAATGCAATGCTTGAAGAAGTAATTAAACAAAATGCTGAATTAATAAAACATGATACATTAGCAATAAATATTATCTATAACCAAGACAGAAAAGAATATACTGAAACTAATATTAATGGTGAAACGCTTAATATAGATGTAGAAGTTGTAAATAAGTAAGAAAACATAAAAAAGCTAAAAATTGTTTTAATTAAACGATTTTTAGCTTTTTTTAAATATATTAGACAATAACTATGCAAATAAAAAGAAATATGTTAAAATATTTTTATGTTTAATATAAAAATAAGAGGGGGATTATTAATATGTCAAAAGTTTTAGAAGATATATCAAGAACATTTAATGAATTTCTATTATTACCAAATTTAACAGATGAAAGATGTATCCCAAGTAAGGTATCTTTAAAAACACCACTTGTTAAATTTAAAAAAGGAGAAGAAGCAAAATATTATGCAAATGTTCCTATGGTATCTGCAATAATGCAATCTGTATCAGGAGAAGAAATGGGAATTGCATTAGCAAGAGAAGGAGGAGTTGCATTTATATATGGTTCACAATCAATTGAATCACAAGCTAAAATGGTTAGACATGTAAAGAAACATAAAGCAGGATTTGTTGTTAGTGATTCAAATGTAAAATCAGGAACACCATTAAAAGATGTAGTAGAATTAGTTAAAAAAACAGGACATTCAACAGTAATCATTACAGAAGATGGAACAGCAAGAGGAAAATTTGTAGGTTTAGTTACAGATAAAGATTACAGAATATCAAGAGATGATTTTGAATCACCAATTGATAATTTTATGACACCAAAAGAAAAAGTAGTATGGGCTAAAGAAGGAATTAATTTATCAGAGGCAAATGATATTATCTGGAAAAATAAGATTGCATGTTTACCAATTTTAGATGAAGAAGAAAAACTAAAATATTTAGTATTTCGTAAAGATTATGAAGAAAGAAAAAATAATCCAAATTCTTTATTAGATGAAAATAAAAGATATATCGTTGGTGCTGGAATTAATACTAGAGATTATGAAGAAAGAATACCAGCTTTAGTAGAAGCAGGAGTTGATATGATTTGTATGGATTCTTCAGATGGATATTCAGTATGGCAAAAAAATACAATTGATTTTGTAAGAGAAAAATATGGAGATTCTGTAAAAATAGGTGCTGGAAATGTTGTAGATAAAGAAGGATTTTTATATTTAGCAGAAGCTGGTGCAGACTTTATAAAAGTAGGAGTAGGTGGAGGCTCTATCTGCATTACTCGTGAAACAAAAGGAATAGGAAGAGGACAAGCTTCAGCATTAATTGATGTTGTAAAAGCTCGTGATGAATATTTTGAAAAAACAGGAGTATATATTCCAATTTGCTCAGACGGTGGAATAGTACATGATCATCATATAACAATTGCATTAGCATTAGGAGCAGATTTTGTAATGATGGGAAGATATTTTGCAAGATTTGATGAAAGCCCAACAAGAGTTGTTAAAAAAGGGAATGGCTATGTAAAAGAATATTGGGGAGAAGGCTCAAACAGAGCTAGAAATTGGCAAAGATATGATATGGGAGGAGATAAGAAACTTTCTTTTGAAGAGGGAGTTGATTCTTATATTCCATATGCTGGAAGATTAAAAGATAATTTGGCAATTACAGTAGCGAAAATAAAATCAACTATGTGTAATTGTGGAAGTATTACTATTCCAGAATTGCATGAAAAAGCAAGATTGACTCTTGTGTCTGATGTTAGTATTTCAGAGGGCAGTGCACATGATGTTATTTTAAAGGAAATTGATAGTCAATATACATAAAAAAATTGTAAAGGGAGGTAAAATAGTGAAAGATTTACATATTCATAAAAAATATTCAGATGGAACAGATGAGAACTTAAAATCCTCACAAACCTTGACTTTTCTAGGAAAGGATTCTGGATTTGGAGAAAAAAATAATTCTTCATATATAGAAATAGAAAACAAACTAATTTTAATTGACTGTGGATTCACTGTTTTCCAACAAGTCAAAGAGAAATTTGATTTTGAAAATTATGAAACCATTAATATCATTATAACTCATCTACACAATGACCATGCAGGTTCATTAAGCCAACTTATTCTTTACTTATGGTTTATATATCACAAAAAAGTTAATATTTTTAGTAAATGTGAGCATATAAAGGATTATTTGGATATTACGGGAACTCCTCCAGAAGCATATGAATTAAGAGAATCAATAGATAATTTAAAGTTTATTAAAACAACACATACTTTATATTTAGATGCATATGGTTTTATTCTAAAAATTAAAAATAGAACTATTTTATATACAGGAGACACAAATACTTTGGAACCATTTTATCCATATCTAGATAAAATAAATGAATTTTACTTTGATGCTTCAAGATTTGGGGGAGCTCATATAAAGATTGATGACATTTTAGGTGTTTTGAAAAAAATAAAAGAAAAAGGAATTGATATCATCCCAATGCATTTAGATGATAGAGAATATATAGAAAAATTAATAAAAACAAACTTTAGTAATCTTAATAAGCAGTAGTTTAATTGACAAAACCATAGTTTTATGTTAATATATTAAGTATAAACATTTTATTTTGGTAAATTATGCTAAGGAGGAATTTCAACATGATTGATTATATTTACCAATCACAAGCAAATATTTCTAGTCTTTTAGAAGACGGAGAATATGAAGAACGGAAAAATTGTTTATTAAAACTCTTAAAAAACTTTGAAGAGAAGGAAGTAATATATGGTGTAGGCTGTTCCTTCAATTTATTCCTACGCGGAATAGTTGATGAATTTCATGATTTTGATCTAATTGTCGAAAAGGAAAGTATTTCGACAGTTAAACAAATCATGGAAAACCTAGGCGCAAAGTTAGTTGCTACCGGAGGTAACGGCTATTGCGAATCAGATGTTTATTTGCACTATCAGTTAGGGAGAGTAGATGTAGACATCATTTCGGGTTTTCGCGTATTAACATATAATACAAAAATATATTATGCAATTAATCCATCAGAGATTGAATATTGTATAATTTATGAAGAACATCCTATAAGCATACCATTACTCCCTCTGGAATGTCTATATGGCCTCTATTATATGATGGAAGGTTGGCAGAGTCGGAGAAGGTTTAAGAGAATTTTAATTACAGAATTCTTTGAAAACAATTCTTTGAAATATCCAGAAATACTGGAACGCTTTTTACAAGATCCTTTGCCCGGATTTGTAAAAAGAGAGATAAGAAGAATTCTTGGACTCAGAAGATGATTTTTCCAATCTTAAAAGGCAAGATGTATCTTGCCTTTTTTGCATATATTATACAATCCCTGCTGTTGGAATATAGCTTTCATCCGGAGGATAAACATATTCATCGTTTGGTTTATTAGTTTTATTTATACTAGTTATTTTTACAATAGGCATATCGCCGTGATAATCACCTTTTATAATTTCACCAGTAATTTCAACCCAAGAATTATCTTCATATTCTAGTGCTTTATCATACTCACATAAAAATCCTACAATAACACTTTGAAAATCTGAAGAGATAATCATATCTCTAGCTAGAATAAATTGATTTTCTTTCAAATCTAATACTCTATAAACATAACCTGTAAAATTTATCTTCGTTCCAATATAATCATCTATATTTTCATGAACAGCCTTTAATACATTGGAATAATTATTTGCAGTTATTTTATTAACTCTATTTTGAGGAATACACGAAGAAGTATTTTCTGAATTCATAGCTCCATTAAAAACTTTAAAAATTACAACACCTAGAATACAAATTAAAAAAATAATCATTAAGGCAAAAATAAATTTAAATGTTTTACTACCATTAATTTTTACATTATACACAAACATAATCAATTTCCTCATTTCTAAAAATATAAACTTTACTAAACTTTATGTTAAAAAATTAAAAATATGAATAAAACTTTGCTCTTTTGCTATAAAAACTACATTACAACAATTAGAAATACTTTTTTTTACAAATACCTTGCGAAAAAAAGATTTTAGTGATATAGTTACAAAGTATAAAATTAACTAAGGAAGGATTGAGTTCAAAATGAGCGTTTTAAACAAAATATTTAAATCTTATAGTGAAAAAGAAGTAAAAAGAGTTAAACCCATTGTTAATAAAATTAATGACTTAGAAAAAGAAATGACAAAATTAACAGATAATGAATTAAGAGCTAAAACAGAATATTTTAAAGGACAATTAAAAGAAGGAAAAACATTAGATGACATATTACCTGAAGCATTTGCAGTTGTTAGAGAAGCATCGAAAAGAGTACTAGGTATGAGACATTTCGATGTTCAATTAATAGGTGGTATCATCCTACACCAAGGTAGAATTGCAGAAATGAAAACTGGTGAAGGAAAAACATTAGTAGCAACATTACCTGTTTATTTAAATGCTTTAGAAGGAAAAGGTGTTCATGTTATTACTGTTAATGATTATTTAGCAAAAAGAGATAGTGAATGGATGGGAAAATTATATAAATTCTTAGGACTTTCTGTTGGACTTGTAATTGCAGGAATGGAACCAAAAGAAAAGCAAGAAGCATACAATGCAGATATAACTTATGGAACAAACAATGAATTTGGATTCGATTACCTAAGAGATAATATGGTTATATATAAAGATCAATTAGTTCAAAGAGGATTACATTATGCAATTATAGATGAAATTGATAGTATTTTAATTGATGAAGCGCGTACACCATTAATTATATCAGGAAGAGCTAATGAATCATCTGACCTATATAAAAAGGCTGAAAATTTTGTATCAAGATTAACACCCAAAGTTATAGTAGAAGAAGATGTAAAAGACTTTGATCAAGCAGAAGATAATGAAAAATACGATTATATTGTTGATTTAAAAGCAAAATCAGCATCTTTAACACAAAAAGGTATAAAGAAAGCTGAAGATGCCTTTGGATTAGAGAATTTTAATGATTTAGAAAACTCTACTTTAGTACATCATGTAAATCAGGCTTTACGTGCACATGGAATAATGAAAAAAGACATAGATTACATTGTAAAAGATGGAGAAGTTTTAATCGTAGATGAATTTACAGGTCGTATTATGTATGGAAGAAGATATAACAATGGACTACATCAAGCAATTGAAGCAAAAGAACATGTAAAAATAGCAGACGAATCAAAAACACTAGCTACTATTACATTCCAAAACTTATTTAGAATGTATGATAAATTATCAGGAATGACAGGTACTGCAATGACAGAAGAAGCAGAATTTGAGGAAATTTATAATTTAGACGTTGTTGCTATTCCTACAAATAAACCAATGGTTCGTAAAGATGAAAATGATGTAATTTATAAAAACGAAAATGCTAAATATAAAGCAATTGTAGAAAGCATAAAAGAAAGCCACGAAAAAGGACAACCAGTATTAGTTGGTACAGTATCTATTGAAAAATCTGAGAAACTTTCTAAATTATTGAAAAAAGAAGGAATTACTCATGAAGTATTAAATGCAAAATACCATGAAAAAGAAGCAGAAATCATTGCTCAAGCAGGAAAATTTAAAGCTGTAACAATTGCAACAAATATGGCTGGACGTGGTACAGATATTATGCTTGGTGGAAACAGTGAATTTTTAGCAAAAGAAGAAATGAGAAAAAATAAAGTTTCAGCAGATTTAATTGAAGAAGCTAATACATATTATGAAACAGATAACAAAGAAATTTTAGAAGCCAGAGAGCAATTTAAAAAATTAGTTAAAAAATATGATGAACAAATCAAAGAAGAAAAACAAAAAGTAATTGATGCAGGAGGACTAAAAATCATAGGAACAGAAAGACACGAGTCTAGAAGAATTGACAACCAATTAAGAGGTCGTTCTGGACGTCAAGGAGATGTCGGAGAGTCTAAATTTTATATTGGTTTAGATGATGACTTGATGAAAATATTTGGTGGAGATACAATTACTAAAGTTTATAATACATTAGGTGCAGATGAAAACATGCCAATCGAATCAAGAATTATTTCAAATGCGGTTGAAAATGCTCAAAAGAAAGTAGAAGGTAGAAACTTCAGTATTCGTAAAAATGTATTAAAATATGATGATGTTATGAATGCACAAAGAGAAATAATATATAAACAAAGAAGAGAAGTGCTAGATGGAGAAAATATTCATGACAGTATCATAAATATGATAGAATTTGTAGCAGATAATATTCCAACTATGTTTGTTGAAGGCCAAACAGGAGAATTGAATATAGAATCTCTAAATACAGAAATAATAAATGTATTTGGAATTGATATGTTAGACTTTATAAAACAAAATAAAAATGATGCTGAAAAAATAGCTGAACAATTGAAAAAGTTAGCTTTAGAAATATACAGTAAAAAAGAAGAAGAAATTACATCAGAACAAATGAGAGAACTTGAAAGAGTTGTTATGCTTAAAGTAGTTGATGAAAAATGGATGAATCATATTGACAGCATGGATGAATTGAAAAATGGTATAGGACTTCGTGCATATGGTCAAAAAGATCCAGTTGTTCAATATCGTCTAGAAGGATTTGACATGTTTGACGAAATGATAAATGATATTAAGTTTGATGTAACTAAAATTTTAATGCATATTAGACAACAAGGAGAAGTAAAAAGACAAGAAACTGTTAAGATTACAGGTGAAGCATTAGAGGCAATTCATAGTGTGGATGGTGGCTCAAAAATAGGAACAGATGTAGATAGAACAGTTAGAAATGAAGGACCAAAAGTTGGTAGAAATGATCCATGTCCATGTGGAAGTGGTAAGAAATATAAAAACTGTTGTGGAAGAAATCAGTAATAGCAAGGATTACAAGAAATGACACAAATTGACATAAATGCAAAAAATATGCTTTTGTCGCCAAACAAAATAAAATTGTCGCCAAAAATCTTCGAAGGTACTTATTTATCAATAGATATAGATTTGGCGACAAATCTAAAATATTAAAATTAGTTTAATATTGACTGACATTGTAAAAGATGCCAGTCTTTTTTTTCGTTCAATCGTTATTTGCAGATTGGAGGTAAAACAAAATGGTAAATGTAAGAAAGAGAGGAAATGTTGATGAGTGCAATTTTGATGTTGCTAAAATTGAGGGTAAAAGAAAACGAATTACAAAATCAGGTTTTAAAACAAAAGCAGAAGCACTAAAACAAGGAACAATAGCTTATAATGAATACTTACATACTGGTAGGAAATTTGTATCAAACGAAATGAGCTATTCAGACTTCTTAGATTATTGGCTAAATAATCATTGTATATATTATGCATTTTTAACAGCATATTGTACAGGATTAAGAATTGCAGAAGTATTTGCATTAACTTGAGATGACATAGATTTCAATAATAAAACAATTAGTGTAAATAAAAATATACTAAAGAAAAATCAAGCAGGAGGAACAAAACAAAAACATTTAAGTGGCAATTCAACAACTGTATGGTATTTTGGAACTTGTAAGACACAAACTAGTTATAGGATTATTCCAATAGGTGATACATTATTAAATGCTCTTAAAAAATATAAAGAAGAACACAAGAGATACATAAATCGAATTAGGGAGATACATATATGAAACACTATAAAAAGAATGTTATAAATCCATATATATTTGTAAGAGTAAATTCAGATGTGCAAAATGATGACATTTTTACGAACAAAACAAGAATAGAAGGAAAACACAAAGGATATTTTGTATGGGATGAAGATGATCATACAACAAAGGTTTATGAGAAAAATATAGAAGTCAGAAATAAAAAACCACCAAAAACAGGTTTATAGTATTAAAATTGAATATTTAGAATTGAGAAAACATCTATAACTTTTTATAGGTGTTTTTTCTCATTCATAACGAGAGATGCCATAAACTCGTTATAAAATAAGAAAGGGAAAAGTTTGGTCAGCTGATGCATTAGAATGACCTGCAGTAATTTTGAATAGTCTATCAAAATTATATGTGTCGGTGAGATTTGTGACATATACTCACAATAAAAAAAGAGTTCAGGAGGCAAAACTTGTAATAATGGGATATACAGATGTAAAAAGTTTGGACAAGTTCACTCGCTCAAAGATTTCAGGGTTTCAAAGTTTTTTTATTAAAATCAAGTAAAAATCGTTGATTTTTAAAAAATATGATATAATTAAACTGATTTAAGAGGAGAGTGTTAAATTTGAATGAAAAAGAGATTATTAACTTAATAGAAATAACATTAAAAGATAAATTAAATAAAGACTCTTATTTTATTAGATATACTTTCTATGAATTAAGAGTAAAACTAAATCTATCTAAAGTAGAACTTTATCACTTTTTAAGATTGATAAAAATAAAGTTGGAAAATTTAGGATATAGAGTTTACTTTACAGGAGATAAATATATATTTAACGAGACTAATAAACAAGTAGAAGAAAACGAATTATTAATAGCAATAAAGGAGCAAGAGAAAAATGATAAACTTTAAAAGTACATTAAAGGCTTTGAATTTGGAAATAAGTTCAAGGTCTTTTTATTTTGTGTTTTAATATTACACAATTATTACAGATATGTTACAGTTATATGATTTTTTGTTTTTATATTAGCAAAAGAGCACAAATTATTAAAATTATGCTATAATTCTGTTAAAAGAATGATATATATAAATAAAAATGGGGATATTAGATATTTATGTGATAAAAAGCAGGAAATATACTAAAAAAATAAAACTAATAGTTGGAATGAAAGTTTTGTATAGGTTTATGAAAAAGTAATTAACAAAAAAATGTATGGAGGGAAAACATGAGTTCA
>OQVN01000396.1_pt1 | contig 16806 bp, 10 predicted proteins | sample 1691621 | NCBI WGS metagenome assembly OQVN01 (sample SAMN03418278, study PRJEB22391) | human gut metagenome | biome: human-gut; feature: organic feature; material: feces | host: Homo sapiens | place: Tanzania | collected 2013-01 | reverse complement strand
TAGTAATTCATTGGTTTTTGAGGATGATTTTCGTCCATCGGAAGATACTGCGGCTCACCAAAAGTTGCCGCGCTGGAACTAAAAATCATCTTGAGGCAGTTGTGCTTTACCGCTGCATTCATTATGTTCAGGGTTCCATTAATGTTATTCAGTGAATATTTTTCCGGTTTTACCATTGATTCGCCGGCTGCCTTGAATGCGGCAAGATGAATAAATGCGTCAAATCCTTTTTCAAATGCGTTGTCCAAATCTTCTGGAAGAAGAATGTTTCCGTAGATAAATTCATTTTCTGGAAAAAGATTCTGCCGTAGTCCGCTTGAAAGGTTGTCAAAAACGGTAACTTTGTGTCCGTTTTTCATAAGTTCCTTTACAACATGACTTCCAATATATCCTGCGCCACCAATAACTAAAACTTTCATAAAATCTCCTGTTTTGTTAAGTTGATTGAATTAGTTTTGAGTTTTATTTTTTCTGAATGAAATTGAATAAGCTACCAGAAAAAGCGCGTCAATTCGCCATGCGGAGCATAACAAGGTATCGGACTGCGCAATTTTTACAAAATTGCTTGCCATAGCTCCGAATGGCTCGGTTGCCGCTTCCTTTTTCTTCCCGCTTATTCAATTTGTGGATTTAGAATAAAAACTCAAAATTTATTCATATTCTATCCTAATTTATCCATTGCGGTTTCCCACGACTGGGTTAAAGTTTCTATCTTTTTGTTTGTTTCGTCAATCTTTTGCTGGACTTCTTTTGCTTTTGCGCCGTTTGAATACACTTCCGGCAGTGCCATTTTTGCTTCCAGCGCAGATTTTTCTTCTTCGGCTTTTGCAATTTCTGCTTCAAGGCGGGCTACTTCTTTTTCGTTTTTGCGCCGTTCCGCCTCAATTTTTTTCTGTTCTTCCCAGCTTAGTTTGCCGGCAGATTTTGTCTCCACAGCTTTTGTTTCGTTGCTTTTTGAAGAATTCACGCTGCTTGTGGCAATTCCAGTTCCTTTTTCAAACTGACCGACGATTCCGGCTTCTTCAGCTTCAATGCGTTCCATGTAATATTTGTAGTTTCCTGGAAATTCCCGGTGGCTTCCTGGTCTTAACTCAAGAACTTTTGTGGCAAGCCCTTCAATAAATCCGCGGTCGTGGCTTACAAAAATCACCGTTCCGCCAAAATCCTTGAGCGCGTTCATCAGCACATCTTTTGAATGCATATCAAGATGGTTTGTAGGTTCATCAAGGATAAGAAGGTTGTTCGCCCGCAGCAAAAGCTGAAGCAGCGCAATCCGGCTTTTTTCACCGCCGGAAAGAACATTCAGCGACTTAAAGACATCGTCGCCACGGAAAAGAAAACTTCCAAGCATATCGCGGACTTTTGGAACAAGTTCCGTTGGCGCCTGGCTTTCCACATATTCAAGAATTGTCTCGCTTCCTTTTATTGTTTCCGCGTTGTCCTGACTGAAATATCCGATTTTTACGCCCGAACCTAAAATCACTTCGCCGCCAGAAATCGGGTCAACACCGGCAAGCATTCTTAGCAAGGTTGATTTTCCTGCGCCGTTTCTTCCGGCAACAACAAGCATCTCGCCGTTTTCCACGGTCAAATCAAGGTTTTCTATTACATTTGTCTTTCCGTCGTAGGATTTAGAAAGTCCTTTTGTCCGCAAAACAAGATGACCCGCGTGCGGCGCTTCTGGAAATTTAAAGTGGATTTTTTTTAGGCTTTCTGGAATTTCTATTTTCTGCGCAAGGATTTTGTCCAGCTGTTTCTGCCGTTCCTGTGCCTGAGCCGCTTTTGTGGCTTGAACACCGAATCTGCGGATAAAATCTTCCAGCTTTGCAATTTCGTCCTGCTGCTTTTCGTATTCAGCGATTAAAGTTTTAAGCTCAACTTCGCGCACCTGTTCGTAATGGGAAAAATTTCCCTTGTAGCGCTTTAAATCTCCGCCGAAAAGCTCGTAGACTTCGTTTACTGTAACGTCCAGAAAATAACGGTCGTGGCTTACAAGAAGAAAAGCACCTTTGTAGTTTGAAAGGAATTTTTCCAGCCATGTTCTAGCTTCAATATCAAGATAGTTTGTCGGTTCGTCCAAAAGAAGAATGTCTGGATTCTGCATAAGCGCCTTTGCAAGGGCGATTCTCATCTGCCAACCGCCGGAAAATTCTTCTGTCTGTTTCTGCAAATCCTCGTGTGAAAAACCAAGTCCCATCAGAACGCTTTCCGCTGTTGCTTCCCGCCTGTGCCAACCGGATTCCTCCAGCTTTGCAATAAGTTCCGCCTGCTGCAAAAGCAGATTTTCTGTGTTTCCAGTTCCTTTTTCTAGCTGTTCGCCAATCTGGTCAATCTGTTTCTGGAGCTCGTAGCCAAACTGAAAAGCCCTGTCCGCCTCTTCTTTTAATGAGCAACCGTGGTGGGTCAAGCCGCTCTGCGGAAGATATGCGATTCTTGTTTCTTTTTGGCAGATTCTGCTTCCGCTGTCAGGTTTTATTAGCCCTGCCATTACTTTTATCAGCGTTGATTTTCCTGCACCGTTCGCGCCGGTCAGAGCCGCTTTTGTGCCGGTCATAAGATTTACGCTTACATTCTTTAAAATATCTCTGTCGCCAAATGCCAAAGAAACTTGTGAAAATTGTACAAATGCCATGAAACTATTCCGCTTGCTTAAAGAATATGATTAAAGGCGAGATTCCGCGCTCCCTGAATACATTGCCGTCAAGAACAGCACCAGTCGCGTCCTCAAGCCGGAGTCCGTTTTCTTCCATCTTGTAGAAAAAGTTGACTTCCTTGTTCATTCCGTCAAACTTGAATGTAAGAACGCCGTCATAAGCCTGAGCCAAAGAACGGATAAGGAAATATTTTATCTGCACAGTTCCGGTATTTTTTGCCGAAGAGGAAATTACGCCCGGCACAAGAAGATTCTTGTTATTCCAGTTGAAAGAATGGTCTTCACCTAAAGAAAGCTGACCGTAGCTGGAAGAGCGGAAATGCGGCCCGAACATATAAATCTGCTCGTATTCGCTTTCGCGGCGCTGGATTTCATCCTGGACAAGCTGGTTTATGTCCGCGTCGATTGTGACAAGGTTGAAGTCTTCCGGTTTTCCGCTTTCGCCAGTGTAACGTACAACAATATAAACAGAATTTTTCACGCTCACAATGATTGGAATGTCGTTCAGCTTGTAGGCTCTTGCGTTAACAATCGTGTTGTCTTCTGTTGCCCCGGTGTAGTCCCATTCCTTTTTAGCTTCCGGCATTACAAATGAAAGCTTGTTTGTCTCCTCATCAAGATGAAGATTGTAGTTCAAGTTGATTCTTGCCGGATCAATTCGCCCGGAATCAATCATTTTTTTATATGATTCAGGATACCACGTCTTTTTGAGCATTTCTGTAAGCTCTGCGTCAATGTGATTTTCTTCCTCTACAACTTCGCCACTAATCTGGTTTCCGTTTATGTCTGTCTCAAAAGGTCTAAGGTTGTAGCTGAAGCACCAGCCGGTTGTTCCGTCAGAGGTAAGGACGCGTAGCCAGTCGCCTTCAAGAGGTTTTTTGCCTGCGTAGACAGCCTGGCCTTTTCCTTTGTAAAGAATTTTTATTGTCTCGGCTTTTTTTAGTCGATAAACCTGTTTTGCGGTGTTTACCGGCTCTGCGCGCATAGGAAGTCCGTCCAGCGCAACAGAAGCGTAAGTGTGCTTGTATTCCTCAAATTTTTTTGCCGTCTTTTTGGCCTTGAATTTCATCTCAGGATCTGTTATCTGCCACAAAGGAATCTCAATTTTTCCCTGCGAAGTTCCGATTACATAAACCTGCGAAATATTTGAACGGATGTAGACAGGAACCAAATCCCCGTCCTGAATCTGATGCTCCGGAATATTCCACAAAAGAACACCGTAACCTTTTACGCGGTTTCCGCAAGAAATAAAACAACCCAAACAAAGAGCCAGCAAAGAAATCAAACTGAATTTACGCATGAGCTGATTTTAACAGAAACACGCAAGAATGAAAACAAGGGAGAAACGCAAGGGTGGCGCTCATGTCAAATCATGAATTTCAGGCAAACAAGCCGGATTTGTGGTATAATTTTCATAAAATAAATGAGGGGCAAAAATGAGTAAGCAGGCGGATATAGAATTTCTTTTTATATTGGCACTCGAAAATTATACAAAAACCAACAATTTAACTTACGAAGAATGTACGGAAATTTTCCATAGAAATCATATTATGGAAAAAATGCTTGTTCAGCATGAATATCTTCATCAGATTGCTTTGGAAGAAGTTTTTGATTTTGTTAATAAAAATATCTCAAAAAATACTGGACTGATTTTGTATCATGGTTCGGATTCGTTTTTTGAAAAGATTGACTTGGAAAAATCTCAGAACAGACGTGATTTTGGAAAAGGCTTTTATACAACTGTTCTTGAAGAGCAAGCTAGAAACTGGGCATATAAGCAGATGCTTAGAAATGGAAAAACAGAGAGTTATGTGTATAAATTCAGTTTTGAAGAATCTCAAGATTTGAATATCAAGCATTTTGATTCTTTGAATATGGAATGGCTTGAGTTCATAAAATTAAATCGAAGCAAAGGCGGCATTCAGCATGATTTTGATGTTGTGATTGGACCTGTTGCAGATGATAACACAATGCAGACTGTTCAGCTTTATCTTTTGGGAACAATAAATGCCGATGAAGCTGTAGAAAGATTGAAATATAATGATGTCAATAACCAAGTTTCTTTTCACACGGAAAAAGCGGTAGAAAAACTGGTTTTGCTAAATAGGAGCGTGATAAAAATTACATCCGTGTAATTTTTATCACTAAAGTTTGTTCATGCGTTGCATTCACAAACTTTTATGAAGTGCTTCCATGCACTGCCGCTAACACGGAGTTTTATAGGAGCGTGTATGCCAGAGAATCTTTTTACATATAACGGAAAAGATGTGACGATGAATGTCTGTCTTTCTGTTCTTGAAGTTTCAAGAGAAATAGCCAGAAGAAGAAATATTTCATTCGAGGAGGCAAATCTGTTGTTTTCAAAAAGCAACACCTGCAAACTTCTTCATAAGCCAGAGAATGCGCTTTGGGCTGAATCCGCTGGATATATCGCAGACCGGTTTGACGAAGAGAAATCCCATTAAAAAAAACAGACCGGACTTGCCTCCTTGTTATTCCCTCAACTTGCTTTCCCTTGTTATCCTCAAGTTTTCTTTTAATGTCATTCTCGCGCTTGATGCGAGAATCTATTGAATGTTTTATGAAAGATTGTCGGGTAAAACCCGGCAATAACAAAGAGGCAAACATCCCAAATTTGTGCTATAATTTTTTTGTCAGAAAATAAAAAGGGAAAAAGATTGAAAATGGCACAGAACAGGCAGAATAAATCACAATCAGTAGAGCCGAATATCGCGGACTTGGCGAACGGCTGGCTAAAATCGTACAAACTTGACTACAAGCTGGAACAGGAATCAATCGGAAATTCAGAGATAGACAAGGCACTTGAAAACTATGAGTCAAAGCAGGGCGGAAACGGCGGAAACCGTCCTGATGCAAAACTTTTGCTTTCAGATAAATGCAACAGACTTTATCCTGTTCTTATTGAATACAAAGGATATAAGGATAAACTTGTAAAACTTGACTCAAACGGGCGGATTGCAAACAAGAAGGCGAACGGTGAGCCTGATTTTGCCAACATAAAATCTTACGCAGTGAATGGCGCGGTTCACTATGCAAATGCGATTCTTCATTACACAACTTTTGAAGACGTTATTTCCATTGGAATTACAGGATATAAAGACTCTTCTGGAACTTTGCAGCATGAGATTGGAGTTTATTTTGTTTCAAAAAGCAATTATGGAACAGGGCAGGAAATCGGCAAATATACAGACCTTTCATTCTTAAAGGAAGAAAATTTCAATGACTTTATACAGAGCGTAAAAAATCTGAAACTTTCTCCTGAAGAACTTGGAAAAATCAAGGAACAGCGCGACCAGGAAATCAGCGCGAGCCTTGTAAAGCTGAACAATGATATTTACCAGAATGAGAAAGGCTTGGGCGAAAATGACCGGGTTTATCTTGTTGCCGCCTCAATCATTGCCACTCTTGGAATCATTGACAAGAACAATCCGAATAGATATAAGATTACTCCGCTTGAAAAAGACGAGCTTAAGTCCTTGCAGGAAGAAGGCTCTCGCGACGGAGACATTATCCTTAGAAAAATCAAGAATTTCTTGAATGAGAAATCGATTCCGCAGGACAAAAAGGATTTGATTGTCCGCGCTTTGCAGAACACGCTTGCAACAGACAACATAAACAAAATTGAAAAAGGCAAAACGGAAAGCCAGCTGAAACGCGTTTTTGCAAAAGTCGTTGATGACCTGGGCATTTATTACAAAATCGGTCTTACAACAGACTTTACAGGAAAACTCTTCAACGAGATGTACAGCTGGCTTGGCTTCACTCAGGATAAATTGAACGATGTTGTTCTGACTCCTAGCTATGTCGCGACACTTCTTGTGAAACTTGCCCGCGTGAACAAAGATTCTTATGTGTGGGATTTTGCCACAGGCTCCGCAGGTCTTCTGGTTGCGGCAATGAACGAAATGCTTAATGACGCAAAGAGCAAGATAAAATCGCCTGATGAGCTTGCGAAAAAATCTGCGGAAATCAAGGCTGAGCAGCTTCTGGGGCTTGAGATTCTGCCTCAGATTTATATGCTTGCTGTTTTGAATATGATTATGATGGGCGACGGAAGCTCGAACATTCTGAACAAGAACTCATTAAGCGATTTTAACGGAAAGTACGGATTCGGCAACACCAACGAAGATTTTCCGGCTGACGCTTTTGTGTTGAATCCGCCGTATTCTGCGGAAGGAAACGGAATGATATTTGTGGAAAAAGCCCTCTCAATGATGAAAAAAGGATACGCCGCAATAATTATTCAAGGCTCGGCTGGAAGCGGAAGGGCAGACGAGTTCAACAGAAAAATCCTTGCGAAAAACACTCTTCTTGCAAGCATAAAAATGCCGATTGACCTTTTTATTGGAAAAAGCAGCGTTCAGACATACATTTACGTTTTTAGAGTGGGCGAGGCGCATCAGAAAGATGAAATTGTGCGCTTTATTGATTTTTCAAATGACGGCTACTCACGCACAAACCGCAAAAAGGCAAGCGTGAATCTTAGGGATGCAGACCACGCAAAAGAACGCTATGAGGAAGTTGTAAATCTTGTGCGCTTTGGAAAATCAAAGCTGCATTATTTTTCAGAGAATGAATATTACGAGGGAACAATTGACCCTGAAAAAGGCGACGACTGGAACCAGAGCGCGCCGGTAGACACAAAGCCTACTTTGGATGACTTCAAGAAAACCGTGGCGGACTATCTTGCATGGGAAGTGAGCAATGTAATAAAAAGCGAGGCAGGCGGCAGCCTGGGAAAATGAATGCCCCGCTTAGCAAAAAGCTGAATGAGGTTAAGTGGGGCGAATTTAAGATTGGGGATTTGTTTGAAATTCAAAATACATTAAGTTTTAATGCAAATAAACTTGTTGAAGGTAATGAATATGACTATGTAACAAGGACTTCTTTTAATCAAGGAATTTTGCAGACAACTGGATTTGTTAACGAAACTAATGTAAATCCTTCTGGAACTTGGAGTCTTGGATTATTGCAGATGGATTTTTTCTACAGAAGAAAACCTTGGTATGCTGGACAGTTTGTAAGGAAAATAGTTCCGAAATTTGATTTGCCAAAGAATGCAATCTTGTTTTTTACAACATTGCTAAATATGCAAAAAAAGGTTCTGCTTTCAGTTTTAGTTAGAAATGTTGATGAAAAGTTTAGAAATATTATAGTTTCTCTCCCTATAACTCCAGAAAACAAAATCGATTTTGATTTTATGGAAGCGTTTATACGCGAGCTCGAAGAGGAGCGTATACGCGAGCTGGCCGCTTACCTAAAGGTAAGCGGCTTCGACAACTACGAGTTGTCGAAATGCGAGAGCGAAGCTCTCTCGCACTTCAATGAATTGAAGTGGAAGGAATTTAATCTTATAGATATTTTTGATGTAAAAAATACGCATAACATTCTTTCAAATGAAATTAAAAAAGATTCGGGCAGCGTTCCGTATCTTTGTGCAAGTTCTGTGAACAACGGCGTTAGTTCATATATTTTCTATAAAGAAGAACTTGTTGAAAAAGGCAACTGTATTTTTATCGGCGGAAAAACTTTTGTTGTCAGCTATCAGGAAAAAGACTTTTTCTCAAATGACAGCCATAATCTTGCGTTGTATGTAAAAGACTTGCAGCCTACAAAACTGAATCAGCTATATTTGGCGACTTGCGTTTATAAAGGTTTGAGCCACAAATACACATGGGGCGACAGCATAAGCGGAGCAAAAATAAAGTCAGATAAAATAATGCTTCCCATTACTTCCAACGGCTCACCCGATTACGCCTTTATGGAAACATTCATCAGCGCAGTCCAAAAACTCGTGATAAAAGACGTTGTCCTCTACGCAGACAAAAAAATCGCCGCAACAAAACAGGCAGTCCACAAAAATCCGTCAGACTATAAAACCCCCGAAGGCTTTGGTGCTTTAAAAGTCGCGGAACATAATTAAGGAGGCATGAAAAAAATTACATCCTTGTAATTTTTTTCATCACAGTTTGCTCAAGCGTTGCTTTCACAAACTGTGATTCTCGCCATCCGTGGCTCGCCGCTAACGCGGTGTTTTATAAGGAGAGCTTATGGCAAAAATAAATGTTCAGAATACAGAAGTGACAATAACAAAGGTTAATAATGAAGATTATCTTTGTCTTACAGATATGATAAAAGCAAAAGACGGAGACTTCTTTATTACAGATTGGCTAAGAAACAGAAATACTCTTGAATATATAGGAATTTGGGAAAAAATCTATAATCCTGATTTTAATTATGGCGAATTCGCCATAATTAAAAGTAAGTCCGGATTGAATAATTTTAAAATCAGTGTAAAAGATTTTGTGGAAAGAACGAATGCAATTTCTTTGCGGGCAAAAGCCGGGCGTTATGGTGGAACTTATGCGCATAAAGATATAGCTTTTGAATTTGCAATGTGGATAAGCCCAGAATTTAAAATATATATTGTAAAAGAATTCCAGCGTCTAAAAGAAGAAGAGCAAAAACAGCTCGGCTGGTCTGCAAAACGTGAGCTTGCAAAGATTAACTATAAAATCCATACAGACGCAATAAAACAGAATCTGATTCCGCAGGAACTGACGGCCGCACAAAAATCTTTCGTCTATGCTGATGAGGCTGATATGCTCAATGTTGCTATGTTCGGAATGACAGCGAAGCAATGGCGGGAGGCAAATCCTGACTTAAAGGGCAACATCCGCGACTATGCGACAATAAACCAGCTTATATGCCTTTCAAATATGGAAAACCTGAACGCTGTTTTTATCAATGAAGGGCTTGAGCAAAGCGTCCGCCTTGAAAAACTGAACAAGATTGCAATTCAGCAGATGAAAGTTCTTGAAAACATTGATGACAGAAAATTGCTTGTGGAATAAAACTCACTCCTTCCCGAACTTCGGTTCTTCCTCCGCGGCTAAAAGTGCTGCGTTTGCCAAATCGTCGATGTACTGGGCATCGGCGGCTTTTTGCCAGGTTGTGCCGGCGGATTTCAGGGAATGCATCTGCTCTTCCTTGCGGGCGTTGCGTTTTTCAAGAAGTTGTTTTGCGGCAAGGATGATTTCTGTGGCTTCGTCCGCGCGTACGTGGAGTGCCTGCGCAATGGTGCTTTCGTCCGCGGCGCACATATTTTCCAGGGTTGTGAATGTTTTTGTGAGTGTTCTTGCCCGTTTTTCACCGATATTTGGAAGTTCTAGGAAAATGCTTACGGTGTTTTCTTTTGTCCTTAGCCGCTGGTTTCTGCTGGTTGCAAAACGGTGTGTCTCATCGCGCACGCGCTGCAAAAGGCGCAATGCGTCGCTTCTTTTTGGAAGGCATACTGGTTTTTCCGCATAAGGCCGCCAGATTTCCTCGTCGCGCTTTGCAAGTCCGGCAATCGGAATATCCAGGTTCAGCGATTTTAATACTTGGTCAACAGCGTTTACCTGTCCGATTCCTCCATCAATAAGAATCAAATCCGGTAAATCCGCCTGTTCGTTCAGAAGACGTGTGTAACGCCGGCTGGTTGCCTCGCGCATTGACTGGAAGTCGTCTATGTATCCGTCTGTTGTCTTAAGCCTGAAGTAGCGGTAGTTTTTTTTGTCCGGGTTTCCGTTGTAGAAACTGATTAGGGATGCTACCGGGAATTTTCCGCCGATGTGGGCAATATCAAATCCTTCGATTCTGACAGGAAGTTTATTCAGTCCAAGAATTTCCTTCAGCTCCTCAAGTGCCGGAATGTCGCCACGTTCACGCAGTCTGCGGATTATATCTTCTTTTGCGTTTTCCGCCGCCATGTTCATTGCGGCTTTGTGGCGCGGCGCGTTTTCTATGCCATCGTTTACAAGGATTATCTGCGGATTTGCGTCAAACTGATTTTTTATCCATTCTGAGATTATGTTAAGTCCGTCCTCTGTGGGAACGTAGATTTTTGGAGGAATCTCATCTTTTGAGCTGTAGTACGCGCTCATGAATTCGGCAAGAAGCTCGTCGTTCTCATTCAGACTTTGAACTCGGTAATTGTCGCGGCCAAGAAGTTTTCCTCCGCGGATTTTAAGGACTGTAAAGCTTACAAGTTCGCCTTCCCTGTGCCATGCAAGATAGTCGCGGTCTTCTGAGTCAAAGCTTTCAACAATATTCTGGTTCTGCATGACCATCAGCGCGCGCAGTCCGTCCCGTAGCCGGGCGGCTTTCTCAAAATTCAGCTGGGCGGCCGCTTCCTTCATTTTTGCGGTAAGTTTTTCGGTTGTTTTGCTTCCGTTTTCGTTAAGAAGTGCGCATATTTCTCCGAAAAATTCATTGTAGGATTCTTTTGAAATTTTTCCGCAACATGGAGCTTTGCACTGACCCATGTGGTAGTAAAGGCAGGGCGTTTCCCGTGTGACAAATTTCTTGCAGTGCCTGAGCGGATAAATCTGATAAAGAGTGTCTATAAAGGTATCAAGCGCGGCAGCGTCTGGGTACGGACCAAAATATTTTGAACCGTCGTGGAGAATATTCCGTGTCTTAAAAAGCCGTGGAAAATCCTCGCGGGTAATTCTTAAAACTGGATAAGATTTTCCATCTTTTAAGTTGATGTTATACTTTGGTGTGTACTTTTTGATAAGATTATTTTCAAGAAGAAAAGCTTCGTATTCGTTTGCGGTTGTGATGTATTCGATGCTTTTTGCGTTTGAGATAAGAAGTCTTGTTTTGATGTCTTTTTTGCCAGAAAAATAAGAAGTCAGCCTGTTTTTAAGGTTTTTGGCTTTTCCAACATAAATTACGGTGCCCTGTGGATTTTTCCACATATAGACGCCGCTGGAGGAAGGTGCTTTTAATGCAGTTTCGTGAAGAATTTCTCTGTACATATAACGAAAATAATTATATATCAAAAAAAAGCCTAGTTCCATTCGTTTTTGCGATATTGTGTTTTGCGCTTTTTTCTTTTTCCATTGATGCTGAAGTATATGAATTCGGCGGAAAAACCGGCTGGAACGAAGTTACTGTCCGCAACGGAATTACAACCGGCAAAGGTCGGTACGGTTTTGAATGTCTTGAGCTTGAGACAAATTCCAACCGCCCTGATGAATTTACTGACTGTCTTATTGATTTTGAAAATTCCGCTGTTCTGGACAAGGCTGGAAAATACTCAATAAAAAAAAGCGATGTTTATTTTTCAAAAAAGGCGACGCTCGGAAAAGGTGCAGTTTTAAGCCGCGGTCGTGGTGGAATTGTACTTCAGGGTGATGAGACTAGTCTTTTTGGCTCGGAAGGTCCTGCCGGCTCATTTATTATTGATTTCTGGATTTGCCCTTCCGCAGTGGAAAACGGCGAGGTTCTGCTCAGCTGGCGTTCCTCAAAAAATATCGGCGGTCAGGTTGTTTACCAGCTGATTTCAACTTCTTTCTATAAAAATAAAGTCACAACGCTTTTTTCAAATATTTTTGAAGGCTACACAAACAACAAAGGTGATGTAACGCTTTCTTCTTCAAGAACGATAATTCCAAATCAGTGGAGCCATCATATTATTTCATTTGAAGAAGAGACTGGAATTCTTGAGTACAGGATTGACGGTCAGCTTGAGGACATAAAATATCTTACAGACACCGGGCATGAAGGAGGAACGGTTTTTACGGCTGTTATGGGTGTTGCCGCGGATTTGCACATAATTCCTTCTTATATAGGTCTGCTTGATGATTTTAGGATTGTGCGGAGCTACACGGATTTGCGTGCGGAAGAAAATTCTGAAAATTCGCAGATTGGCCTGCGCGAGCGTTACAGAATCAGCGGTGGACGGTTTGAGTCAATTCCTGTCCTTACAAAAGAGGGAACAATAATCAACAGGGTTTCTGCGGAAGTTTCTGAGCCGCCTCAGACAGAGGTGAATCTTTACGTGCGTACCGGCGAAAATTATTTTAACTGGACGGAAGATTTTCCGGAATGGGTTCCAATTGTTTCCGGGCAGGAAATTGAAAATCTGAGCGGCTTGTATTTTCAGGTTGCGGCGGAACTTTTTCCGGACGGTGGCGGAAACAATACGCCTTCTGTAACAGAAATAAAAGTTGAATACACAACTTTGCCTGAGCCTTTTCCGCCTTACAGGATTTCCGCAGAAAAGGGCGATGGTCAGGTAACCTTAAGCTGGAGTTACTCTGTTGATGATTCTGCCGGTGGATATTATATTTATTATGGGAACCGTCCCGGAGAATATCTTGGCCGTGTCGCTGCGGAAGGATATTCTCCAATCAATGTTGGAAATGTGACCAGCGCAACTTTGACAGGTCTTAAGAATGGCACGATTTATTATTTTGCCGTTGCAGCTTATTCAAAATTTGATGAACGGATTTGCGGTCCGCTTTCAAAAGAAGTTTATGCTCGCCCGGAACGGAAAAAATAAAGGACAAAAAACGGAAAAATCTTGAAAGAAGAAAAAGAGGATTTTTATGGAAGACAAGGAAATTGTGTTAAGAAGAGCGAAAAATGCTGTTATTTCAAGGGATTTTAATCTTGCCATAAGATTGTACAAGTCTTTGCTTCAAGATGACATAAAAAATATTGAATATCTTACAACGCTTGGAAACCTTTACATGAAAAACAATGATGACGAAAAAGCGTTGCCGTATTTTCAGCAGATTCTGACTTTCTACCCGAATGATTTTGAGGCGATGAATAGTATGGGCGGAATCTACCGCCGGATGGGAAAATACCAGGAGTCAATTGATATTCTTCAGAAAGCGCTTGATACAAAAATCAATCCGGCGCAAGTGAATTATAATCTTGGTTTTACTTATAAATTGATGGGAAATTATTCCGATGCAATCGAATGTTTTGAGAATGTCATTGCGGTAAATCCAACGGATGTTCTTGCGTACAATCATCTTGGAACAATCTATGCGGTTCAGAATAACAACGAAAAAGCTGTTGCCACATACAAAAGAGGACTTCAGGTTGACCCGAACCATCCGGTTCTTCAGCTTAATCTTGCTAAAAGCCTTGAGGCAATCCATGATGATACTTCTGCGATTCAGGCTTATGAGGCGGCTTTGCGCGCAAAACCGGGCTGGCAGGAAGCTGTAATTGCGTACTCAAAACTTTTGCTGAACCACCGGAAAACAAAACTTGCCGGCGAGCTTGTCCAGAATGCAATCGGGCTTCATCCGCAGGACGCGGAACTTTATGCGCAGATGGGACAGATTCTTATGCGTCAGAGCAATTTTGAGAAAGCCGCAAGTTCTTTTGAGATTGCGAACCGTCTTATTTCTGAAAACGCTGAGATTTTAAAAAGTCTTGCCGAAGCGTTTGAGAAACTTGGCAAAAAGGATGAGGCTGTCATTGCGATAAAAAAGGCGGAAAAAGTTCTGCCGGATGACGAGAAAATCAAAAAGGCGGCCGCGTCGATTTATCTTACCGCGGAAAAATATGCAGAGGCGGCGGCACTTATCCGTCAGATGGGCGCGGCAAACAAAAATGACTGCGAGGCTTTGGATTTGGCTGGCCAGTACAGCATTCTGATTGGAAAAACTGATTCTGCGGAAAAATTTGCTTCAAAAATCAAAACGCTTGACCCTGAGTACGAAACTTATCTGTATTCGTTTGCGACAAGATTTTTCCAGAAAGGCGATTTTTCTGCCGCAAAAGAAAAGGTAAAATCCTTCATTGATGAAAATATGAAAAATGTTCCGGCATGGCTTCTGCTCGGTCAGATTGACGAAAAACTTGGAAATTCCGCGGAAGCCCTGGATGATTTTTCAACTGCGGTCGCTTTTGACCCGAACAATTTTCTTGCCGGAAAACTCGCGAAAGAAATTGGAGGAAAAATCGACTCTGACAAATCAAATTCTGAAGAAAAAAAATCCGAGGACAGCGCGCTTTCTGGTTCACAGGAAATTTCGCTTGATGAATTTGGTTTTGGCGATGATTCTGCCGAGCCGGAGGAAAAAACTGAAAATCAGGTTTCTGCGCAGGAAAATGCCGTTCCTGATGAAAAAGTTTCCGGGGAAGAAATTCCAGAGCCTGCCGAAAAATCGCTGGCGGAGGAAATTCCTTCTGATTCAACAGACGGGCTGAAAGAAGAAAACAAGACGAATATTTTTGCGCTTGATGATGAAAATGCGCTTTTTGAGGATGACATCGAAGAAAAAACTGAAGACGACGGGAAAAGCGTTGATGAATCTGTTTTGGAAGAACCGGTCGAAGAGGCGGAAAATTCTGATGAAAAACTCAGCCTGGATGAAATTCTTGAGCCGAAAACTGAAGAAAAACCCGAATCTTCTGACGGTTCGGGAAATTTTGTGAATGTCCAGAGTCCTGAAGGCGCGGATGAGAAGATTTCTTCTGAAGAGAAAAATTCTTTCGCAGCGGAAAAAACAATTCCTGAAGAAATGACGACTCCAGATTTGCAGAAAATCGCTGGAAATGCGGAGGCGGCTGCAGAAAAGGCAAAGCAGGCTTCTGTGGCAGCGGAAAAATCTTTGGACGAAATGAAAAATCTTTCGGGTTCGCTTCAAGATAAAAATCCGCAGGACGAAAAAGAAGAAAAAACTGAAATTCCTGCAGAAACAGAGCAGGCTGAAGAAAATACTGAGGAAACAAAAGATGAATGTGCGGAAACCGCATACGAAAATCTTGTTGATAAAGTAAGCGAAGTGTTGCCGAAACTTTCAACTTTTATTGAAAACAGCGAGGAAGCCGCAAAATTCCAGAAGGAAATTGAGCTTTTCAAGCGTCTGCGCCAGTTCGGGGAATCGCTTCCTTTTGAACAGCGCGCAAAATTTCTTGCGGGGCGAGTCCGTCTTTTGCTTGACTACATAATTGCGCGGCTTTCTGGGCGTCCTGGACTTTTAAAGGCGGCCTCTGAGATACGCCGGCAGCATAATCTTCCGGTTGACAGCATGGAAACTGCGATAAACGGAAATGACCGACCGGCAATTGTGAATGTCCTTAAGGATATGGAAAACCTTACGTTCTATCTTGAAGACAAGAATCTTTCAAAGGCACTTATTGTTGCCGCAGAAGAAGTTGTGGATAAACTTTCATAGACCGAATGTTGAGTTTTTATGTTGAATCCATAAATTGAATAAGCGCGAAGGAAAAAGGCAAGTTTGGCGTCCTTGAAGTGGCTTTTGCCGAATGGCATAAAAGAATTATTGAGGATTTTACGGAGTAAAACCGGAAATAATTCTTCCTAAAAAACACTTCACCATAGCCAATACTTGCCTTTTGACTGGGAGCACATTCAATTTCTTTTCACAATTAATTAGTGAAAACTCGACATTCAAGACTATGACGTTTTAAAGCCGTATGATTCTGGAATGTGTTATTACTTCATTTCCTTCTTCGGTTATAAGAACGTCGTTTTCAAGGCGGACTCCACCTAGTTTTTCATCGTAAAGCCCCGGTTCAAGTGTTACAATCATTCCTGGCTGGAACGTTACATCAGCCGGCATTTTTGTGCTTACGCGCGGAAATTCGTGGATTTCAAGTCCGATTCCGTGTCCAAGAGTGTGTGGCATTTTCCGTTTTTCTTTTGCGAATATTTTTTCGGCAAGCTCGCAGGCGTCTTTTACTGGCACATCTTTTTTGTAAAGCCTAAGACATTCGTCCGCGGCGTGCTGGACAAGCTCAAGCAGCTTTTCTTGTCCGTCGGAAAGCTCGCCTTTTGCAACCGCCAGAGTTGTGTCAGAAGTATAACCGTTATAGACAACGCCAAAATCAAGGATTGAAAGTCCGTTTCCCGGCCATTCACCGTTTGTGTAGCCCGGAAAAGCGTGGATTGCCCAGCTTCTTGCCGGTCCTGCCGCAAGCGTGTCAAATCCGGTTCGTTCGCAGCCGTTAAGCCGCAATTCTTTTTCAATAAGAAGAGAAACATCCATTTCGGTCTTTATTTCTTCTGAACGGATTTTTTCTTCTATTTTATCGATTATCAAATCCCCGATTCTTGCGGCTTCCTTTGTACATTCAATTTCGTATTCATCTTTTATGGTTCTTGAGCGGACTACAAAATTGTGGACTCCATCGTTTTTGCAGATAACGTCCCATTTTGGGTTTGCCTCGATAAATTCAAGGAATTTTGGATACGGAATGTACGGTGGAATTTCAACCTTGATGTTTTTGATATTTTTTGCGCCATCCAGAATCGACTTTACGGCTTCAATATCTGAATTTTTATATTTTGTGTAAGGAATAATCTTGTCGCA
>OQVN01000392.1_pt1 | contig 16846 bp, 14 predicted proteins | sample 1691621 | NCBI WGS metagenome assembly OQVN01 (sample SAMN03418278, study PRJEB22391) | human gut metagenome | biome: human-gut; feature: organic feature; material: feces | host: Homo sapiens | place: Tanzania | collected 2013-01 | reverse complement strand
TGCATGGACAATCCTCCTGTAAAATGTTGATGAAACAACAACTTTATGAAGTGTAACACATGGATGTTGACAAGTCAACAACTAAAAAGTTTGATAAATAGTTGACAATCTCAAAAAAACGCGATATATCTAATGAAAAGGGGACAGGTAATAATAAACAATAGATAGCGGAAAGGAAGATTTTTATGGTTAAGAAATTGATCCTGGTAACATCACCGCCTGCCTGTGGAAAGACTTATATTTCCAAAGCTTTGGCGAAGAGACTGCAACATGTGGTATATCTGGACAAGGATACTTTGATCACATTGTCAAAACAGATCTTTGTAGTAGCGGGACAGCCTTATGACAGAAGCAGCGACTTTTTTGAGAAAAATATCCGTGACTATGAGTACGAGTGTGTTGTGGATCTGGCTATGGAAGCATTGGATTATGACGATATTGTATTGATCAATGCACCCTTTACGCAGGAGATCCGGGATATGGATTATATCCATGATCTGAAAGCCAAGCTTGCAGAGAAAAATGCAACGCTGGTGGTCGTATGGGTGGAAACATCCCCTGAGATCGTGCATGAGCGCATGATCGCCAGAAATTCCGATCGTGATACCTGGAAACTGGCACACTGGGATGAGTATATTGCATCCTGTGATTTCTCTATTCCGGAGAATCTGGATGATCCTAAGGTGAAGGATGATCTGATCCTGTTCCAAAATAATAATGAAGAAGAATTTGAAGCATCCATGCAGAACTGCCTGCATATCCTGGAAGAGGCCATGAAGGGCTAGAGATATCCGGCATGTATGGATTGTGCTGTGCACCGGTTTATGCTATGCTGAATACAGATCGCATATAAATAGTAGAATGTATCTGTATAAAGTGAGGAAGCACAGCATGCTCAGACCTAGTATTGGTATTGACTGGGACGATGTCACCGCCCCGTTTAACAGTATTGCCATCCGTATGGCAAATGAAAAATATCATCCGGAGAAGCCATATCGCCTGGAAGAGATCACTTCCTGGGCCAATGAGGGAAGAACTTCGGTGATCAAAGAATTTTATAACGATCCCGAGCTGTACAGCCGGCAGATTCCCACGGAGGAGACAAAGCGTGGGATCCGCCGGCTGATGCAGATTGCGGATGTTTTTTTTATTACGGCGGTATCGCCGCATTTTATGGGAGTGCGGGCAGAGCAGATCATGACGCAGTTCCCGGAACTTCCACCGGAGAATATTATATTGGGAAGTGCCAAGGACCGCGTACATTTTGATATTGTACTGGATGATGCCATTCACAATATTTTGGATAGTAAGGCAGAGTATCCGGTGTTGATGCGGAAGCCATGGAATGCCAAAATGACAGGTCTCCTGTCTGTGAATACCATGGCGGAATTCGTGTCGCTGGTGCGTCAGATCATGAAAGCCTCCACTTCGAAGCCGGAGAAGATCACTGCGCCGGCGGTACTTGCACTGGTGGGGCCTTCCGGCTCCGGTAAACGTGAGATCACAGAAGCTCTGTGCGGCAGCAAAGGTGGAAATACGACAGAGAATATCCGCACGGAGGAATTGTTTGTACGCCCAGTGAATTACTGTACGGAACCGGAACGTCACGGACACCGGTATGTGTCGGAAGAAGCCTTCGATCAGATGAACTTTTTTGAAAAAACAGCTTATGCCGGTGTGCGGTACGGCACGAGGAAGGAAGATATTCAGGAACTGTTAGATCAGGGAAAGTTTGCTGTGATCCCGGTGGATATGTGCGGTGCTATTGCTATGAAACGGTCTTTTCCCACGCACATTATATACGTGGCGCGGGACAAGGAAAAGCTGATCGCCGACATCATCGAATCTGACTATGACACCGAGGAGAAGACCTTGCGGATCCTGTCCATTGATGCGGAAAAACGCAACCGGAAGATCTGCGATCATGTCATTCATAATGATACCATAACCGGTGATTTTGTCAGCGGTGCGGAAGAGCTCAGAAAGCTGATCATGCCGGAAAGTGAAAAATGATGAGAAATATAGGAACAGTGATGTTTGGAAACAAGATTTGGATAGGTAAAATCCAGATATAGAAAGAGCAGGGCTGGAATCAATGGAAGAAAAACAGCTGAAATACTATAAAATGCATCATGACCTGGAGGAGCAGATCCGCCGGGGAGAACTGCGGGCGGGGGATCGAGTGCCTTCTGAGAACCAACTGGCGGCTGCTTATCAGGTGAGCCGTCAGACTGTCCGGAAAGCACTGGCGATCCTGGAACAGGAAGGATATATTTATGCAATGCACGGAAAAGGGACCTTTGTATCTGAGCGGTTACGTCCCGGACATAAATCCCACAATATAGCTGTAGTGACCACTTATCTGTCGGATTATATTTTTCCGAGGGTCATTCAGGGGATTGATGATGTCCTCACGGCTGAAGGGTATAGTATTCTGCTGAAAAATACCCACAATTCCAGAAGCCAGGAAGCCAGATGCCTCGAAGAGCTGTTGCAGAAGGAGATAGACGGAGTCATCATCGAACCCAGTAAAAGCCAGATCAGCTGCAGGCATCTGCATTTATATGAACAGCTCGAAAGCTATGGAATTCCTTACGTGTTCATACAGGGCTGCTTCGACCGGATGGAGGACAGACCACAGGTGCTGATGGATGACTGCAGGGGCGGATATATGATCACAAAGTATCTGTTAGACAGTGGGCACTGTAGTATTGCCGGAATCTTCAAGGCGGATGACATCCAGGGGCAGAACCGGCATCGCGGTTATGTGCAGGCATTACAGGAAGCGGGTATGCTCTACGATCCAGATAAGGTGATATGGTTCCATACGGAGGATAGAAAGGTACATCCCCGGGAAGGAATTCTACGACTACTGGCAAAGGGGATTTCACTGGATGCCGTCGTATGCTATAACGATCAGATTGCCATGCAGATCATTCCGGCACTGGTCTCCCGCGGGGCACGCGTTCCGGAGGATATTTCTGTCACCGGCTATGACAACTCATACATGGCCATGGGAGATGGATTTCGCCTCACGACCATCGTGCATCCCCAGGAAAAATTGGGGGAGATGGCCGCACAGTTGCTGCTGTCTCTGCTGCAGGGCGAGATTTTACAGCCGGAGGAGAGAAAAATTCTCATCCAGCCGGAGCTCGTGGTGGGAAACTCCTGCCATACTACTGCCCCAAAATAGAATTCTTCCGTTTCGGCGGTATATTCACCTCCAAATATACAACTTGTTAGTAGAAGCATACAAGTTGTAAAATGAGAATATCAAAATCGTATTTTTCAGAGGAGGTATTACTTATGTTACAGACGAAAAACTATCAATTCTGGTTTTGCACAGGCTCGCAGGACTTGTATGGAGACGAGTGCCTGGCGAAGGTGGCAGAACATTCCCATAAAATCGTGGATGCCCTGAATGCTTCCGGTGTGCTGCCCTACGAGGTTGTATGGAAGCCGACCCTGATCACCAACGAGCTGATCCGCCGCACCTTCAATGAAGCCAATCTGGATGAAAACTGCGCCGGCGTGATCACCTGGATGCATACCTTTTCTCCGGCGAAATCATGGATCCTGGGATTGCAGGAGTATCGCAAACCGTTGCTGCATTTCCATACGCAGTTTAACGAGGAACTGCCCTATGATACCATTGATATGGACTTCATGAATGAGAACCAGTCTGCACATGGTGACAGAGAGTACGGCCACATTGTCAGCCGTATGCGTATGGAGCGCAAGGTGGTGGTGGGCCATTGGTCAGACCCGGTGGTACAGGGCAAGCTCGCATCCTGGATGCGCACCGCGGTAGGCGTGGTGGAGAGCAGCCATATCCGTGTCATGCGTGTGGCAGATAACATGCGCAATGTAGCGGTAACCGAGGGCGACAAGGTAGAGGCACAGATCAAGTTTGGCTGGGAAGTAGATGCTTACCCCGTAAATGAGATCGCAGAGAGTGTAGATGCAGTTTCCGAATCTGATGTCAATGCTCTTGTAGATGAGTACTATGAGAAGTATAATATTTTATTAGAGGGAAGAGATCCCGGAGAGTTCAGAAAGCATGTAGCGGTGCAGGCACAGATCGAACTGGGTTTTGAACGCTTCCTGGAGGAGAAAAACTATCAGGCGATCGTAACCCATTTCGGTGACCTGGGTGCCCTGAAACAGCTACCGGGACTGGCAATCCAGCGGCTGATGGAGAAAGGCTACGGCTTCGGTGCGGAAGGCGACTGGAAAGTAGCAGCCATGGTACGTCTGATGAAGATCATGACCGGGGGAGTAAAGGATGCCAAGGGTACTTCCATGCTGGAGGACTATACCTATAATCTGGTCAAGGGAAAAGAGGGTATTCTGGAAGCTCATATGTTGGAAATCTGTCCTACTATTGCGGACGGTCCGATCAGCATCAAATGCCAGCCTCTGTCCATGGGAGACAGAGAGGATCCCGCCAGACTGGTATTTACTTCCAAGGAGGGACACGGCATTGCTACATCCCTGATCGATCTGGGCAATCGTTTCCGTCTGATCATCAATGATGTGAACTGTAAGAAAGTGGAGAAACCTATGCCAAAGCTGCCTGTAGCCACCAATTTCTGGACACCGGAGCCGGATATGTATACCGGAGCGGAAGCCTGGATCCTGGCAGGCGGTGCGCATCATACCGCCTTTACCTATGATCTGACGGCTGAGCAGATGGGCGACTGGGCAGCTATGATGGGTATCGAGGCTGTATATATCGACAAGGATACCAAGATCCGTGATCTGAAGAGAGACTTGATGCTGGGAGAGGTATTCTACCGCTAGGGTACTTCTATCCGCAGTAAAAGAGGGTATTGTAAAAATGTTAAAAGTGTTTTTGGTGGAGGATGAGTTTGTCATCCGCGAGGGGATCAAAAATAATATCGACTGGAAGGCTCATGGCTATGAGTTCTGTGGGGAGGCCGGTGACGGAGAACTGGCCTATCCCATGATCCAGAGGCTGCGTCCGGATATCGTGATCACTGATATCCGGATGCCGTTTATGGATGGGCTGGAGCTCAGCAGACTGATCCGCAGAGAGCTTCCGGATATCGAGATCATCATTCTGTCAGGTTATCAGGAATTTGAATACGCGAAGGAAGCCATCAAACTGGGGGTGGCGCAGTATTTGTCCAAGCCGATCAACGGAGAGGAACTCCTGGCCGAACTGGAGGAACTCTCAGCAAAGATCGAGGAAAAACGCAGAGCTACCCAGATCCGTGAACGCTATTTGAAGGAGATGGAGGAAAATACACTCAGAGATCGAAAAAAACTGTTTCAGAGTCTGGTCGTTGGGGATAATACCGCAGCAGAATTACTGGAGTCTGCGGAGAGACTCGGGATCGATCTGTCGGCACCGTGGTACAATATTATTTTATTTAAGACGCAGTCGCTGCGCCATGCGCAGGACGAATACTCCGGCAGCCTGATCCGCATCGAAGAAGAACTGCGGTCATTGGAGGACGGAACAACGGTAGTATCATTTGACCGTAACCTGGAGGGCAAAGCATTTCTGCTAAAAGCGGAATCTGAAGAACAGCTACAGCTTCAGCAGCAGGAATATATTGAGAAGATCAAAGATATTATGGAAAAGTATGAGCACATCCGTTATTTCGGAGGCATTGGCAGACCGGTGAACCGCCTGCGGGAGCTTCCGGCTTCTTTTGAACAGGCCAGTCATGCTTTTGCTCACAGGTATCTGGTGCAGGACAGCCGCATTCTGGATGGCGGGCGTCTGGCACAGGGAACGGAAGAAGAGCCCTTTGATATCAAGCAAGTCAATCCCAAACAGGTCGACCGGACCAGGCTCCAGGAATTCTTAAAGCAGGGAGACAGAGAAGAGGTCGTTTATTTTGTAGAAGAATTTTTCCGGGATCTGAGCAACAAAGCACTGCAGTCCAATATTTTCAGGCAGTACATCACGATGGATGCCTATTTCTGCGTAGCGGATTTCCTGGAAAGCCTGTCGACAGATACGCAGGATCCGGAGACTCCGAGCCAGGATGAGAAGACGCAGCAGGACAGTGACAGTGCTATACGGTATATTATACGGATCCTGGACAAAGCGCTGGAAGCAAGAGACAGAGCAGCCAGCAGCCGCTATGACGATGTGGTGGAGCAGGTGATGAAATATATAGAGGAAAACTATGCAGAAGAGGAGCTGTCATTGAATCTGCTGGCATCCCACGTGAATTTCTCACCGAATCATCTGAGCATGATCTTCAGTCAGCAGACAGGGATGAGTTTCATTAAATATCTGACGGATTACCGTATGAACAAAGCAAAGGAATTATTGCGCTGCACCGGCAAACGCAGCAGCCTGATAAGTCAGGAGGTAGGGTACAAGGACCCTCATTATTTTTCCTATCTGTTCAAAAAGACCCAGGGGATGACACCTACCCAGTATCGGGGCGGCAGCAAATAGCCACGATCGAGGAAAGGACTTCTTATGAGAAAAAGGTTAAAAGAGATTTACGATCATTCTACGCTTGTGGCAAAGATAAGATATTCTTATCTTTGCCTTTTAGTGCCTTTTGTATTGTTTCTGATCTTCTGCTTCTATAATCTGTGGAATAACAACCGAAGATATGAGGACATGGTCAATTCTTCTGTTATGGCCAGTCAGTTCAGCCTGGATTTCCAAAAGGATTTTGATTATGAGACCTATCTCCTCATTGTGGGCAACAAGACGCTGGAGGAATCCAGTCTCCATGCCATGCTGGAGGAGGCAGATGAGATCGTGGCAGGACTGGAGGAATTAACTGAATCACAGGAGAATCGCAAGCGCCTGACCAGCGTAAAGAAATATCTGAATAACCTGGGAACTTATATTGGAAGGATTGAGGACAATATCCGTGAGGGTAACCGTTACGAAGATAATATAGAAATCTGGGAAAATGATGTACAGATCGTGACATCTCTGGTAGGAGACACGATGTCCCGATACATCTATTATGAGATCCGTGGGATCCAGGAGAGCAGACAGCAATATCAGGACTTTTTCGTGAATATGATCCGGTTTTCTGTGATCGCTTTTGCATTGATCCTGATGTTGTGTTTATTTTTATCCTATTATATTCCACTGAGTATTACAAGACCTATCAGACGACTGACCCAGGTGACAGATCAGGTGGCGAAGGGGGATCTGACGGTACGATCGGATGTGACCGGCGGATTGGAGGCCCGGGTGCTCAGCGATTCTATGAATACCATGATCGACAAGATCAATGAACTGCTGGAGCAGGTGAAGACCGAGCAGGTGCGTCTGCGCAAGGCGGAATTTGAACTGCTGCAGTCCCAGATCAATCCTCATTTCCTATATAATACGCTGGATGCCATCGTATGGCTGGCGGAGGCCGGTGAACAGAAAAAGGTTGTGAGTATGGTAGGAAGTCTGTCCGATTTCTTCCGCATTTCATTAAATCAGGGACAGGATATTCTGGATGTCAGGGAAGAAATCCAGCATGTGCGCAGCTATCTGGAAATCCAGCAGATGCGCTATCAGGATATTCTCCAATATGAAATCTGCGTACCGGAAGAACTCCACTCCAGCCGGATACCCAAGATCACATTGCAGCCGCTGGTGGAAAATGCACTGTACCACGGCATTAAGAACAAACGGGGAAAGGGTATGATCCGCATTGATGGGGAAATGGAGGACAGTGACTGTATCCTGCGGATCACCGACAATGGCAGGGGCATGACACCGGAGCGGCTGGAACAGGTACGGGAAGGCATCCGCAATCGAAATGCCTGTGAGACGGAAATCTACGGACTTTATAATGTCAATGAACGTATCCGTCTGAATTTTGGAGAAAATTATGGTATTACCATTACCAGTACTTACGGAGAAGGCACCTGTGTAACGGTAAGACTTCCCGACTGCTTATGAAAAAAATAAACCACTAGCGTAAAAAAATCAACTTTTTACGCTGGTGGTTCTTTTTTGTCATAAAAATATCAACTTTTCCGTGAGGTATCTTCATGGTTTTTTCCCCGGCTAAGCTTTACAATAAGATCATCAAAGAAATAGTTCTTTGGGGAACAAAAACAAATTGGGAGGTTACACAATGAAGAAGAAAATTTTAGCAGCAGTAATGGCAGCAACCATGGTATTTAGTCTCGTAGCATGCGGCTCCTCTGATGCAGGCAGTAACGCAGCCACCGGAAGCGCAAGCGCAGGAACGACCAGTTCCAGCTCCTCCGGAGATCTGATCAAGGTCGGTATCATCAACAATGACCCTAACGAGTCCGGTTACCGTACCGCAAACGATAAGGATATGAAGGAGACCTTTACCGAGGCTAACGGCTACGAAGCATCCTTCGCATACAGCTTAAAGAACGATGAGCAGATCACAGCAGCTCAGAAGTTCATCCAGGATGGCGTAGACTACCTGCTTCTGTCCGCAGCAGATACTGCAGGCTGGGATTCCGTACTGAAGGATGCACAGGATGCAGGTATCAGAGTTATCCTCTTCGACCGTACCATTGATGCAGATGAGAGCCTGTATGAGGCATCCATCGTATCCGATATGGCAAAGGAAGGCCAGACCGCAGTTGACTGGTTAAAGAGCCAGAACTTAAGCGAATACAACATCATCCATTTACAGGGTGTTATGGGTTCCGCAGCACAGCAGGGACGTACCGGTGCTCTGGATGACGCAGCCGCAAACGATGGCTTCAATCTGGTAACACAGCAGACCGCTGAGTGGAACGCAGAGAAAGCACAGCAGATCGTACAATCCGTGATCGACGCCGGTACTCCTTTCAACGTGATCTATGCTGAAAACGATGATATGGCTAAGGGTGCAGTAGCAGCTCTGGATAAGGCTAATATCTCCCACGGTGTTGGCAAAGACGTCATCGTAATGGGCTTTGACTGCAACAAGTGGGCTCTGGAAGAGCTGAAGGCAGGCAACTGGAACTACGATGGACAGTGCAATCCTTTCCAGGCTTCCTACATCAATGACATCATCAAGAAGCTGGAGAACGGTGAGACCATCTCCGAGAAGACCATCATCATGGATGAGAAGGGCTTCGATGCAACCACCATTACTCAGGAAGATGTAGACAACTACGGTATCTAGTCTGACGTAAATGACCAGAAGCGCGGCGCATGCTAGCTCCGCGCTTCTTTTATCAAAGATCAAAGAAGATTAAGGGGTGAAACTTTTGGACAATAACATAGTATTGGAAATGAGAAATATTCACAAAAGCTTTCCCGGTGTACGAGCTCTGAAGGGTGTGGATTTCTATCTGAACAAAGGTGAGATCCATGCATTGATGGGAGAAAACGGTGCCGGAAAGTCAACCCTGATCAAGGTGCTGACAGGTGTCTACAGCAAGGATGAAGGACAGATCTTCATCGACGGCAAAGACAAGGCCGTGTCCATTCACTCTCCGCAGGAGGCACAGAAGCTGGGAATCAGTACCGTATATCAGGAAATTACGCTCTGCCCGAATCTGTCCGTGGCGGAGAATATGTACATAGGACGTTCCAACAAGATCTATCAGAACTGGAAGAAAATGAATGAGGACGCAGACAAGATTTTACAGAATCTGGATATCCCTGCAAAAGCGTCCCAACAGCTGGCAAGCTGCTCCATCGCCGTACAGCAGATGGTGGCCATCGCCAGAGCTGTAGATATGGATTGTAAAGTACTGATCCTGGATGAGCCGACCTCCTCTCTGGATGAGCAGGAAGTGGAAAAGCTTTTCGGTCTGATGCGTGATCTGAAGGCCAGAGGCGTTGGTATTATCTTCGTAACGCATTTCCTGGATCAGGTATATGAAGTGTGTGACAAGATCACTGTCCTGCGGGATGGCGGACTGGTAGGCGAATATGCCATCAAGGACTTGCCCAGAGTACAGCTGGTATCCAAGATGCTTGGCAAGGAGCTGGACGACCTGTCCGACATCAAGGGTGAACAGAAAGCAGATCAGAAAGCGGAAAGCACAGAGCCTCTATTCGAGACCAAGGATCTGTGCAGTGATGCCGGGATCAAGCCTTTTGATTTCTATATCAAAAAGGGTGAGGTCAACGGATTTACCGGATTGCTGGGATCCGGTCGAAGCGAATGTGTCCGTGCTATTTTCGGTGCCGACCGTATCATTGGCGGTACAGTGAAAAAGAATGGCAGACAGGTGAAGATCACTAAGCCGCTGGATGCCATGCGTCATGGCATTGGTTATCTGCCGGAGGATCGTAAGCGGGACGGTATCGTAGGTGACTTGTCCGTAAGAGAGAATATTATCCTGGCACTACAGGTGCTTCGTGGATTCTTCCGACCGATCTCCAAAGCGGAAGCAAATAAATTCGCAGATGAATATATTAAGCTGTTGGACATCAAGACTGCATCGGCAGAGACTCCCATCAAGTCACTGTCCGGCGGTAATCAGCAGAAGGTAATTCTAGCCAGGTGGCTTTTAACCCATCCGGAATATCTGATCCTGGATGAGCCTACGAGAGGTATCGATGTCGGCACCAAGGTGGATATCCAGAAGCTGGTATTGAAGCTGGCAGGTGAAGGCATGAGCGTGACCTTCATTTCTTCTGAGACCGACGAGATGCTCCGTACCTGTTCCCGGTTGGTAGTCATGAGAGATCGCAGAGTGGTAGGAGAGCTGTCCGGGGAGGATCTGACCCAGACCAAGATTATGAGTACGATTGCCGGAGGTGAGAGTAAACATGAGTAAGGAAAAAACAGTGGAAAAACAGAATAAAAATTTCCTCAGCGGATTGCTCCGGCAGCAGATTTTCATTCCCATTGCGGCACTGGTGATTCTGGCAGTATTTAATCTGATCGCAGATCCCAGTTTTTTCAAAATCACATTGGGTTATAACAGTGCCGGAGATCCGGTATTGTCCGGATATCTGATGACGATTTTGGACTATGGTTCCGAACTGGCAATTTTAGCCATCGGCATGACACTGGTCACTGCCGCATCCGGCGGACAGGATATCAGTGTGGGTGCGGCCATCGCTATTGCAGGCAGTGTGATCCTGCGGGTACTGTGCGGTACCAATTCCAGACCCGATACCTTACAGGCTCCCATTATCGTAGCTTTTCTGATCGCCTGTGTGGTGGCAATGCTCTTCGGCGCATTTAACGGTGTGCTGGTAGCGTATTTCAAGATTCAGCCCATGGTAGCGACGCTGATCCTCTATACGGCAGGCCGTTCTATCGCTGCATGGATCAACAACAACGAGCTTCCTATTGTAAGTGATCCGACCTTCAGTTATTTCGGCGGATTTATTCCCGGAATCCCCATTCCCACACCGTTTTTCATTGCGGCAGCGTGCGTACTGGTGATCTTCCTGGTACTGAAGTTCACGACACTGGGGCTTTACACCCAGTCCGTTGGCATCAATGAAAATTCCTCAAAATTAAATGGACTGAATCCCACATTTATTAAGTTCCTGACCTTCGTGATCTTAGGACTGTGTGTGGCGGTGGCGGCACTGATCAAGGTAAGCCGTCTGTCCTCCATCAACTACTCTGTGATCGCAAAGGACATCGAGATGGATGCCATTCTGGCAGTAGCACTGGGCGGCAACTCCTTAAGCGGTGGTAAGTTCAACATGGCAGCGTCCATCCTGGGTGCATATGTTATTCAGTTCCTGACCACCACCTTATACAAGTTCGACGTACAGTCGGATGCACTTCCCGCTTACAAGGCAGTGGTAGTTATCCTGTTGGTGGTATTAAGCACGCCAAAGGTAAGAGAGTGGCTGTCCGCTGTTGGCAAGAAGCTGAAGCAGAGTAAGACCGTAAAGGAGGTTGGCTGAAATGGGTAAGAAGTTAAAAAATATGACAGATACCAATCTGCTGCTGACCATCACAATTGTAGTATTTTTTGCAATGTATATCGGAGCTATCGTGTTCCAGGGAAAAGGCTTTTTAAAGCCGCAGACGTTTTTCAATATCCTGAACGCCAACGCAGCTCTGATCATACTTTCCTGCGGTATGAGCTTAGTCATGATCACCGGTGGAATCGATATCTCTGTCGGTGGCGTGGTAGCACTGGTCAGTATGAGCTGTGCGGTATACCTGGACTTTGGCGGAGGCGATGTATTCATTTCTATGCTGATCGCCGTTGCTATCGGCCTTGCCTTCGGTATCGTACAGGGCTTCCTGGTAGCGTACCTGGATATCCAGCCCTTTATCGTGACACTGGCCGGGATGTTCTTTGCCAGAGGCATGACCACTATCGTAAATACCAAGCCCTTCAATGTGGCGAATGAGAACTTCACTGCATTGAAGGAGACACGTGTGGTCGTTCCGGGGATGGGATCTGTGAACAAGCTGGGAAATTATGTAAATGCCTATGTGGAAATCGGTGTGATAGCAGCACTGATGGTAGTCATAGTGATGTTTGTCATGCTCCGCTGGACGAAGATGGGCCGCAGCTTCTATGCCGTGGGCGGCAACAGTCAGAGTGCACTGATGCTGGGCATCAATGTTAAGAGAACGAAGTTCCTGTCCCATCTGCTCTGCGGACTGTTGGCAGGCATCGGTGGCTATGTATACTTCCTGCATGTAGGAAGCGGTTCGGCTTCTCATGCGACAGGCATGGAAATGAATGCCATTGCATCCTCTATCATCGGCGGTACAATGTTGACAGGCGGTGTTGGTAATATCATCGGAACCTTCTTCGGCGTATTGTCCTTAAGCACCATCCAGAACATCGTATCCAGTGCAGGTCTGGATCAGGCATGGTGGACCGGTATCACCATTGCAGCTATGCTGTGTCTGTTCCTGGTGGTACAGAGCGTGGTGATCGCCAGAAAAAAGAAAATGCTGCAGAAATAAATAAGAGTAGTTTCCTTCCACTGGAGGAAGGAGAAGAACGAAATGAAAAGAGCGTGGCTGATGTGCAGCCACACTCTTTTTCCGCTAGTAAAAGTAATCCACCGGATATTAAGGGGGTAAAAGTTGTGAAAAAGACGAAGGTAAAAAAACAAAAGACTCCGAAAAAACAGGGATGCAGCCTATTCCTGCTGCTGATGCTGCTGGCACTGGCACCGGTAGTTCTGGCAACAGTGATCCTCAGCACCACATCCTTACATCTGACCAGAACGAATCTGGAAGGCAGTGTACAGACCACACTGCATGTAACTGCGGATAATCTGGCAAAATACTGTAAGGAAAATGAGATCACGGCAATGAATGCCAGCAATTATTACGAGTACCTGGACAGCCTGAAGGAAGAAGACCTGGAGATGGCCATTCTTGCAGATGGCATTCCGGCTACCACATCCATTAAAAATGAAAATGACTATCGTATCCGTGAAATCCCCATGGATCAGGACCTTGTGTCAGACGGTGGGACGGAGGGTTATTATGATAAAAATGTAGTGATAGAGGGAAATGCTTATTATGGTTATTATATCCCGATTATGAATGACGGACGGATCACTGCGGTAGCTTTTGCGGCGGAACGGAAAAATGACATCACCGATGCTCTGTGGGAAATCGAGGTTGTATTTTTGATCTGCGCAGTGGGGATAGTGCTTTTGTTTGGTGCCATCTGCTTTTTCCTGAGCAGAGCTCTGTCGAGCAGGATGAAGGAGACCGGCGACAGGGTGGATGCCCTGGCAGAAGGTGATCTGAGTGCCAGAAAAGAATCCCACAGTATCGTCCGTGAAATCCGTAATCTGTTACTGAATACCTCGCAGATGCAGCGGAATCTGGCGCAGGTCATCGGCGGCGTGCAGGAGGTATCCGGAGAACTTCTGAACAGTGTACGGCAGGTGGCAGAGGGAAGCAATGCTACCATGGAACAGGCGGAGCAGATCAGTCAGGCCGTGGATCAGCTGTCCGCTGCAGCAGAAGAAATGGCGGAAAATGTGCAGAACATCAGTGACCGCATGGACGAAATTGGTGCGGCGGTCAACGACATCAGTGCCAGTGCCGAACAACTGCAGAAGGATTCGGAGGAAATGCAGGACAACAGTAGAAAAGCTGGAGAAGGTATGGAAAAGATCAAAACCGGCAGCAGCCGTTCCGTGGAATCCGTGGATACTATTACGTCCAAGATCCATGAGACCAACGATTACATTGAAAAAATCGATGAAGCGGTAGCCCTGATCTTCTCCATTTCCGGACAAACAAATCTCTTAAGTCTGAATGCCTCTATTGAGGCCGCCAGAGCCGGAGAGGCAGGAAGAGGATTTGCAGTGGTAGCGGAAGAAATTCGTAAGCTGTCGGAGCAGAGTGCCGCCGGGGCCGAACAGATCAAGGAACTGGCACAGGGGATCATGGAGAAATCCGGTGAGACTGTGGAACAGGCGGATGTGGTAAAGGATATCATCCGGGAGGAACAGGATTACATTATTACAACCAGAGAGCAGTATCAGCAGTTAGAGCAAAGTATCAGACATTCTGCGGAAGAGATCCGCAAGATTGCCGGAGAGACCAGACATCTGTCACAGCAGAAAGAGGATATTCTGGGCAATATCGGCAGTCTCAGTGCTATCAGCGAGGAAAATGCAGCCAACAACCAGCAGGTAAATGCAAACATTGAGGAAATCCTGACACAGATACAGACAGTGGGCGCAAACTGTGATAAAATGAAACAGATCTCCGGGGAACTGGAGAACTCTGTGGCGTATTTTCACACAGAGAAAGAACCTGCTGGAAAATGAGAGAATGACAGAGTGGTTTCCGGGTGGGAAGAATGACAGAACAGGATGACATTACAGATATGAAAAAATGCAGAACAGGAAGACGATGGATGATAGGTCTGTTGCTGGGGCTGGGAATTATACTGGCCGGATGTGGCAGCAGACGAAGTACTGCGGATGACACGGTGACATCGGAAGAGATACAGATGGATCGTATCGTTGTTGGCTTTTCCCAGCTGGGAGCGGAATCCGATTGGCGCAGTGCCAACACGGAGTCCATGAAAAGCACTTTTACAAAGGAGGCAGGGTATGATCTGATCTTTGAGGATGGGCAGCAGAAGCAGGCCAATCAGATCCGGGCTATCCGCACATTTATCCAGCAGGAGGTAGATTATATCGTGCTGGCACCGGTGACGGAGACCGGTTGGGATACGGTGCTCAGAGAGGCGAAGGATGCCGGGATCCCGGTGATCATCGTGGACCGGAAGGTGGATGTGGAGGATGACAGTCTGTTTACCTGCTTTGTAGGGTCTGATTTTGAATTGGAAGGCCTGAAAATGTCAGAGTGGCTGAATTCCTTTTCTGTTAACAGGGGAATTGCCCCACAGGATATTCATATCGTAAATATTCAGGGAAACATCGGTGCTTCTGCCCAGATCGGACGGACCAGGGGACTGGAACAGGGCGTGGCAAAATACGGCTGGGATCTGTTGGACCAGGTATCTGGAGAATTCACTCAGGCCAAAGGCAAGGAGGTCATGGAGGCTTTTCTGAAAAAATATGACAATATCAATGTGGTATATTGCGAGAACGATAATGAAGCCTTCGGAGCCATGGAAGCCATCCGCGCAGCGGGCAGAACCGTGGGCAGTGACCTGGCGGCAGGAGATATCATGATATTGTCCTTTGACGGTGTCAGTACGGAATCCATGGACTGCGTACTGAAGGATGAGATCACCTGTATCGGAGAATGCAATCCGCTACATGGGCCAAGGGTAGAAGCACTGATCCGGATCCTGGAGGAGGGCAGGACCCCGGAAAAATTCTCTTATGTGGAAGAGGGACTGTATGCTCATGATGATACTGTGGTCTCTGTGACGGTAGATGATAAGATTTACTGCGTACAACAGGTGGACAGAGAACTTTGCAAAGAGAACGCATATTAAAAAATCTGAGGTAACGATCTGAATGTCACAGACATGGGATCGTTACATTTTTTTGCGGGAACTATAAAGTAATTGCAATTTAGTCCGATACATATTGTGAAACACGAATCACATTCGGGAAGGAGGAGTCGATATGCGTATTGAAGCGTATACACAGGTACAGCAGCTGTATCAGTCTCAGAAGCTAAGCAGAACACAGAAGACTAAGACAGCCACACACACGGACAGACTGCAGATCAGCAGCCAGGGCAAGGATTTCCAGACCGCTAAGGCAGCAGTGGCCGCCGCACCTGACATCAGGGAAGAGTTAACGGCTCCCATTAAAGCAAGGATCCAGAACGGTACTTATGGAGTGGATAATGCCAGCTTTGCGGAGAAGCTGCTTCAGAAACAGGAAGAAATGAGGTAGTTCTTTGGCTAGTTTAATGGAAAACCTGATAGATGTACTGGACAGAGAAAGTACGGAGTACGAAGCTCTGCTTCAGTTATCACAACGTAAGACACCGATCATAGCAGGCGGTGATCTTGCAGAATTACAGAAAATCACGGACGAGGAGCAGGAGCTTGTAAGCAGGATCCATAATCTCGACAGACAGAGAGCGGGAGTGACTGCGGATATAGCCGATGTATTGAACAGGGATGTTAAAGAGCTGAAGCTGCCCAATCTGATCACCATGTTATCTGCACGCCCTGCGGAACAGCAGGCACTGGCAGAAGCACATGACAGACTGCAGGCAGCAGTCCGGGGACTGAAGCGTATCAACGAGCAGAACAGTGAACTGTTAAACAGTGCACTGGAGATGGTGGAGTTCGAGATGAATCTCCTCCAGGCGGCGAAGACAGCACCCGAGACAGCTAATTACAATCGTGGAGCTTACAATGCAGGGGATACCATGGGCGTTATCGATCATGGCTTCGATGCCAAGCAGTAAGATACAGAGGTGAGAGTTCATGCCATTAATGGGTAGTTTATATATTGGATCGTCCGGATTACAGACAAGTCAGAATGCGCTGAATACCACAGCGCATAATCTTT
>OQVN01000391.1_pt1 | contig 16879 bp, 14 predicted proteins | sample 1691621 | NCBI WGS metagenome assembly OQVN01 (sample SAMN03418278, study PRJEB22391) | human gut metagenome | biome: human-gut; feature: organic feature; material: feces | host: Homo sapiens | place: Tanzania | collected 2013-01 | reverse complement strand
CTACTCTCTGCTTCTACTCTTGCTCTTGAAAGTTCAAATTCCTTTTTTACATTTTCAAAAGATTGATATTTTTTAATATTTTCTTTTGTTTTTTCTTCTTCTCTGCCTACACTAATTATTAAATCTACTACTGTTTTTTCTTTTGGCTTTATTTTTATAGTTCTTTTTAATGCTACAATTGGTTCCGTTACTAATCCTATTTTTCTAGATAATGGTATAGAATTTTTAATCATATTAGGAATTCCTAAATTTCCTCTTCCTATAAACTTATCTTCTTCTATTTCATATTCTAAATCCCCAATTGTTTCACTATCTGTGGATAAATTAGTTGCTAAATAGATTTCTTTATCATCTATTTGTCTTTTTTTTCTTTTTACTATTAGACTATTTGTTTCTTCATCGAATTTTGTGATTAAAAATAAATTATTAAATACTGGATGAGCATAATCTTGCTCTTTTTTTGATAATACAGGTTCAAAATAAGAAGTGACTTCTAATATTTCTTCCTGATTTCCTTGATTTTCAAAAATTACTCTTCTGATTTCTACTGGTTCTTGTGAACTAATTGTTGTTTTTATTGTTGTTTTTATATTTCCATTTAAAAGTTCTTGTTCGTCTCTATCTGGCATAAAACTAATTTGATAATTCTTTTCCTTTTTCTGATTAAAAGCATAGTTTGAACTCCATATTTCTTTTGTTTTTATATTTTTTATAATAAAAAATATGCCTTGCCCATAATCCTCTGTAGCTTTAAATCTATTTATATAAATATCTTCATATTTACTAACCCCTTCACCTTTTTCATTCATTGCCACTACATAATTTTCATTTGAAATTATATTTCCTGTTATTAGTCTTTCATCTATCTTTTTATATGTTGTTTGAATATAATTTTCATAATCTTTATATTTGAATTTTTCTACTTTTTCTTTGTTCTCTTTTGTTATTATAAATTTTTCTGGCATAGTTTCTTGTAAAAGTATACTTACTGCCTCAATTTGAGGATTTTTCATGAATCTTTTTTGTAATATTTGATTATTAAATAAATTGTTAATTGATAATAAAATTAGTCCTTGATGATGTGCCATATATGTTTTTACTAAACCATATTTTTTCCCTTTTTCTACTCTTTCTGGAGTAAAATCAATTGATTCATAAAAGCCAAATTTATTGTACATTCCTTCGTTTTCTAATTGTTTTAAATTTTTAATAGTTTCTTTTGGTTCATCTGTAATAGCTAAAACTCCTGCATAACTAGATACTACCAATTCATCTGCTAATCCTCTTTTTAATCCTAACCATGGAATTCCAAATGCTTTATATTGATAATTAGATTTTAAATCTTTTAAATTAAATGCTGCTTCTGATATTCCCCATGGTATATTTAATCTTTTAGCATATTCTTTTTGACTCATAATCATAAATTTACAAGACTCATCTAATAAACTGCCTTCATATTTTGGTATGTTAATATTAGGCATAAGATATTCGAAGGCTGTTCCTGACCATGAAATTAATCCTTTGTATTTTCCTAAAACTGTTAATGTCCTACTTAAATAATTCCAATGTTTTGTCGGTACATCTTTTTTAGCTATAGCTACTAAACTAGCTTGTCTTGCTTCTGAAGCTAATAAATCATAATAAGAATCTGTTAATTTGTTTTCTTCTACATTAAATCCTATTGAAAAAATTTGTTGTTCTTTACTATATAATACTGAAAAATTAGTATCTTTTATTGTATTATCAATAATTTCTATTAATGTTTGAATTTCGTCTCTATTACTATCTTTTATATTTTCTTCTAAAAACGTTTTTACTACAAAAAGATAGCCTATTAAATTCCCACTATCTACTGTTGAAATATATCTAGGTATTAGTGGTTCTTTGGTCTGAATTTGATACCAATTATACAAATGTCCATTCCATTTTGGCAAACTTTGTATAGTAAATATTATATTTTTTAATAAATAAAATGCTTTTTCTTCCTCTATATATCCCAAGTCATAAGCTGAAATAACTGCTAACAATGATAAACCAATATTAGTAGAAGATGTTCTTAAAACAATTTTTTCTTTTCTATCTTCTTGATAATTATCTGGAATTAAAAAATTGTTTGTTTCTGTTAAATATGTTTCAAAAAATTTCCATGTTCTTTTTCCTACTTCTTTTGCATATTGCTTTTCCTCATTGTTTAACTCTTCAACTTTATTTTTCTTCTTTTCATCTTTACTAATATACCACATACATATAGGAATAAAAATCCAAAATACTCCTAAAAAAACAGCCCAGATATTTTCCTTTAAACTTCCTAATCCTATCGAAATAAGTCCTGATAGTACATTTATTGCCATTTGATTATAATAAGAGATTAATCCTGATTTTGCTTGTTTTTCCGCTTCTTCTGATGTAGTCCACTCTAATAAATGCATATGACTAAAATGTACTCTATATAAAGTAACTATAATTGCTTTTGCTGAAATATATGCTTTATATGGTAAACAACCTAATGTTAATATTCCTCTAATAATTGTTCCTTTTATTCCTGATATTTTTGGAGTAAAAGTCTTTTGTTTTTGCTCTCCTTCTCTTTTAAATATCACCTCATTTAATATTTCTAATATAAATGGAAATACAGAAATTAGTAATAAAAAACTGACTATTCCATAAATATTTTTACTATAAAATATTCCTATTATGTTTAAGTATATAATTGAAATTATAATACTAACTTCTAACAAACTTCTTCTTAAATTATCAAATATTTTATACTTTGATAATAAATTTAATGGACTTTTTGAATTCATCCATCTAACAATTTGCCAATCTCCTCTTATCCATCTAGATAACCTATTCATAAAACTATTATATTTTGTTGGATACCCATCCATTAGCATAATATCAGATACTAATCCACAACGCAAATAGCATCCTTCTAATAAATCATGACTTAATACTGTATTTTCTGGTATTTGACCTTTTAAAACTTTTGAAAATACTGCAACATCATAAACTCCTTTTCCTGTAAAAATACCCTCTTTGAAATTATCCTGATAAATATCAGATATTGCATTTGTATATGAATCAATTCCTCCTGCTCCTGCAAATATTTTTGTAAATAAACTTTTATAGCTAATGTCCAAATTAATTCCAACTCTTGGTTGCATTATTCCATATCCATCTATTACTATATTTCTTTTATCATCTATAACTGGCTTATTTAAGATATGAGCCATAGCTCCTATTAACTCAAATGCAGAATTTAATATTAAATCTGTATCTGCATCAAGTGTAATAATATATTTTATTTTTTTTAATCTTTCTCTTATTTTAGATTGCTCTTTTTCTATTTTGTTTTCTATAGTATTTTCTCTAAATGGGTTTTGTATATTTCCTAAAATATACTCATTAAATTGATTTAACATTCCTCTTTTTCTTTCCCATCCAAGATATGAGTTTTCTTTTTTATTGAATTTTCTTTCTCTATAGATAAAATTAAATATTGGCAACTCTTTTTCATCAACTTTATATTTTTGATTTAATTTATCTACTTGTTTTTTTCCTTCTTCTATTACTTCATTATCAAAATCTTCCTCCTTTTTTGTACTTTCACTACAATCTCCTAGTAGAGTAAAATATATATTTGATGATTCATTAGCTAAATAATATACTTCTAATTTTCGCATTAATTCCTTAACTTTTTCTTTTGATTTTATAATTGTTGGTATTACTACCATTGTAGTATTTTCTTCGTCAATGCCATTAGTTAAATCTAATTTTGGTATTAATTTTGGTTTTACTATTTTACTTAAAATATATTGAATTAACTGAATAACTAATTCAGAAACTGATATTAAAAATAAAATAAAACCTATAAAACCTAAATAAATATTGTTAGTCATTTTATTTACTAAATATCCTATTATTATAGAAAAAATCATAGTAATAAAAGTTGTAAAACAAATATATATTCTTGTTTTACTTTTTTCGCTTATGCTATCTTTTTTCTTACATTTTAGTCCAATATATAGTTCACTAACTCCTTTATCAATTAAATAATATCCTATATGTGACTGCTTGCTTCCTATTTCTTTTGTATTTGCAATTTCTAACATTTTTCTTGTAATATATATTTCAGATATTTTTGTTTTTTTAGATATTTCCTTAATTTTATTTCTATAATATTCTTTTGTTTTATTATCCATTTTATCATATACATTAGCTGGATCTTGTTTTAACAATTCTTCTACTCCATTAACTTTTTCAAATATTTCTAAAAAATTAATTCTTTGTATTTTTTTTATACTTGTAATACTATTTCCAATCGATACTTTACGAACAGCTATATCAAAATGTTCTTTTTTTATTACATCTGATACAGTCATACCAGCTAATTCAACTGTTTCTTCTAAAGCATTCAAATAACTATAACCTTTTTTCCCATATCTTTTTAGTATATATGACATGTATTCAATAAATGGGTATTGCATATCTTCCCATACTTTTTTACTTATTTTTCTACTAGAATTATTTTTACATAGCAATTCTGATTTTTGTTTATTTTCTACTAATCTTTCTACTATATTTTCTGCCTTGTACTTTTGCATTTGAGAAGTATATATTTTTTCACAAATTTCTCTAATATTTTCTATTATTGCTATATTTAAAAATAATCCTATATTCCAAATTTCTTCCATACTTAAATTTTTCTTTGTTTGGTAACTTGTTAGGTACACTTCTAAATCATTTTTTTCAATTTTATTATCTGTATATGCTACTATTTCAGATGCTAAAACATAAATACGTGCAAATCCTTTATATGGTCCGTTACCTATTCCTAAAAAATTAATATATTTCTTTAATGGTAATTCGGTTTTTATTTGTTTTACTGTTTCTTCTATAATATAAAAATTATCTAATAACCATTCTCCTGCTGGATGTATACTAATACCCAGTTTTAAATGTTCGTTTAAAATATTATATACTTCTTCTATTATTTTAAAATTCTCTTCTAGATATGGTATCGGATAAGTACTCTTCTGTGATTTATTTACTAAATTGTGATTTGTTGCTATTTTTTCTAAATGATTTTTTAATTGTTCTTGGTCTAATGTAGTTCCATTTATTTTTAATATTTTATTTTTATTCAAAAAATTCCACTCCTTGCCAATATGTTTTATCCATATTGTTTGCAAGAAGTGGTAATATTATACTTTTTATTTAATTATCTTTCTTCATCTGTTAAATCTTTTGTACTTATATTTTTTGATTCTTGGTTTTGGTTTTGTTTTTGTTCTCTTTGTCTTTTTATATCAGAATTTCTGGTTACATCAACTTCTATTTTTCCATCTACCAAATAGAAATCTTGTCCTCCAACTAATCTACTAGCATTATCAATTGAATCTTCGATTTTATTAATAGCTTCTTCTTTAGTACACTTTCCTTCATCTAATTCTTTTAATAAATCTTGGTTTTCTTGTATAACTTCAATGTAGTCTGCAATTTCTTTTGGCATATTACTATTAAAACCTAGATCTAAAAAATTATTATATTTGTACTTTTCTTGATTTCCTTTTAATTTTATATAATAAGTTTTGTCATTTGGTCCATCATTTTGTTGTATATCAAATGTGATATCTTCTTCATTAGTTTTTAATGGATCACTTAATTTTTCTTGAAGAACTTCATAACTTACTTGGTAATTATCTTTTGCCATTTTCATTACTTCTCCCATAGATATCTGAGAAAAATCTGCTTTAATCTCGTCATTTAATTCAAATAGTTTTTGTGCTGTTTCTTCGCTTATTCCCATTTGCTCTATCGTCTTTCCTTCTTCTTGAGCAACTTGCATATCTATTGGTTTATCTATATTTTTATTTATTTCACTATATGCATATGTGGCTACTCCTGCGGTTAATGTTAACACTCCTGTAATGGCCGCAACTCTTTTTGCAATTTTTCTTAATTTTTCATGCTTCTTTTTCTGAACTTTATAGTTTTTATGTTGCGCTCCTTTTTTCGGTGCTTTTATTTCTGGTTCTGTTGATTCTCGTAAATGCTTTTTACCTTCATTTACAAATCTTGGCATGTCTAATGGTTTGTTTTCATTTACTTGTTTGTTGTAACTTTCTAGGATTTTTTGAAATCTCTCTGCATCTAATTCAAATCTCACTTTGCTGAATTCTTCTTCTTCATAAAGTGGATGAATCTTATACTCTTCTTTTGGACTAATTTCCATTTTTGCTTTTTTTAGATTATTTTTAGCTATTAAATATGCTTCATATGATTTTTTAAACTTTTCACTTGCTTCCCTCAACCTTCTTACTGTCTCCACATCTACAAACGAATCACATCTACCATTATATCTATAAGCTATTTTTAGTAATTTTTTCTCTTCTTCTAATTCATCTTTTTCTTTATTATCCTCTAGTGGAATATCAATTGATGTATTCTTACCATTTCCTCCTTGAATTACTTTTAATGAGGCTCTAAACTTTTCCTTTTCATCATTCATAATCATTTCTCCTTTGAATATCTAATTATTATATATCATTTTCACAAAAAAAATGCAACTCATTCATAAAAATATTCTATAATTCCATTATAAATTCCCCAAGCTAGTTTATCTTGATATGTATTTTCTAATAATTGTTTTTCTTCCTCTGGGTTAGATAAAAATCCACATTCTACTATTGATATAGGTATTTCAACATGTTTCATAATATAAACAGTATCTAATTTCATCGCTACTCTTTTGTTTTCTTTTTGTATAGATTTATTTAAATTTTCTTGCAATAACTTAGCTAATTTTATACTATTTTCATCATTTGGTTTATAAAAACACTGCCAACCATAATACTGTTGTTGAGGTATTTTATTTAAGTGAATAGATACAAATATGTCAGCAGAACTTTCATTTCCTATTTTTACTCTATTATGAATATCAGATATTTTCTTTTGTTTAAGTGTTTGTGCATCTAAATCATAAATAGCATTTTCGTCTGAACGAGTTAATATTACATTACACCCACTTTGTTCTAATAAATTTTGTACTTTTAGTGTTATTTTTAAATTTGTTTCTGCTTCTGTTGTTCCATTGCTACTTTGTGCACCTTCATCGCCTAGTTAAAAACAGTTGCACAAAGACAAGTTATAAATAAAAATTTAATCTTTCAGACTAAATTTAAAACTTAAAAATTATTTCTATTTTCTTATCTTCATATACTTTTATTTTCTCTATTAGTTCTTTCATAATTTCATTTGTAAATTCATTTCCAGATTTAAAGTCATCTATAATTTGACTTAATCTATTTAGTGATATATTTTTTTCACACTCTTTTTTTAATTCTTCTATTTTACTTTCATACTCTTTTGATTTTTCTTTTAACTCGCTATAATGAATTTTAAATTTTTCTGTAGATATTTTCTTTTCTACTCTATCATTATATAATATCTTCATATTATTATCAATTTTCATATTTAAATTTTCATATTTTTGTATCAATTTATATGATACATTTAAATTTTTGTACCCTCTTGTAATAGTATTAGTAGCTTTATCAATCTTTATATATTTCAACTTCTTTTTTAATGTTTCTATTACTATTTTATTTAATGTTTTTTCTTGTATAGTATGCCCTCTATCACATATCTCTGGAAATCTGTAAATCATCCTACATTTATAATACCAGCTTAATTGAGGATTTTCTAATTTTTTATTATGTATTTTAGTTCTTGCTCTATATTTATATTGCATTTTTGCATTGCAATGCCCACAATACACTAAATCTCTTAATAAATATTCATATTTAACTTTTGGCTTTGAAAACTTTTTATTTCTTATTTCTTCTACTTTTTCAAATTTTTCTTGACAGATTATAGGCTCGTGAGTATTCTCAACAAAAATCCAATCTTCTTTTGGAGTCTTCTTTCTTTTTTTAGTTTTGATATTAGACTTACTTTTATTTATTATCATTTTTCCTGTATAAAATGGGTTTGATAATATTCTTGAAATTATATCTTGTGTCCATTTACCTGCAACCGATTTTAGCCCTTTATATTCTTTAGGTGTTAATTCTCCCATTTCATTTAATTTATTAGCTATTTGTGATTGAGAAAATCCTTGAATATACATATCAAAAATAAGTTTTACATTATCTGCAACATCTTCATCTATTATTACTTTGTACTTATCATTTTCATCTTTTTTATAGCCATAAGGTACATAGTGTTCTACATATTTACCTTGACTTTTATAGTTATCTAAAACGGCAATAATCTTTTTTGATATATCTTCAACATAACATTGATTCATAATACCTCTCATCATTATAGTATCATCAATCTCATATCTTTCTCCACTATCAATCATTTCAGTAACTGAAATAAATCTTATATCATTATCTGGAAAAAATATCTCTGTATAATATCCTGTTTTATTTTTATCTCTAGTAAGTCTTGATAAATCCTTTACAATTACCATATTTATTTTAAGATTTAATATATCGTAAATCATTTCATTAAAAGCAGGTCTTGAATCTAGCATACCAGAATAGCCGTTATCTTCATATTCTTTTATAATCGTAATTCCATTTTTATTTGCGTAATTGTATGCAATTTCTTTTTGAGCAGTTATACTATTATTTTCATTTATATCTTCTTTAGATAATCTCATATATACACAAGCTTTATATTTATTCATAATCTACACCTCCATAAATATGTCATACTTATAATTGATGTAAATTTTGTTTTCTTTATCTATCTGAATATTATAAATTATTTCTGATAGCATTTCTGCTGTCCATTTTTTACTATCCAATAAGTCTTGTGTAACTTTTATAAGTTGCTCTTTAGAAATTTTAGGTCTATTATTTTTTTCTCTTTGCAAACTTTCTATATTAGATTGTATTGATATTTTTCTTTCTTGTTCACTTTGATAAAGTCTTTTATAATCATCTAAATCAATTATTTCTTCTTTTAAATCCATATATAGAGATGAAATAATATTTTCTACTTTTTTTAATTGCTTTTTTAATAACTCAATATTATCATCAAATAATTTACTAGAATCATTATTGTAATGTTTTTCAATCATTTCTTCTAACTTATCACTCTTTATAATATTATTTAATTTTTTATTTATGGTATCATAAATTATTTCATTAAATGATTTTTCATCAAAAGACTTATATTTTCTTTCACAATTAATTTTTTTACCATTTCTATATGTAGAGCCACATATTAAATCTGTATATTTTACTTCATGATTTTTATCTCGTCTAACTTTAACCTGCATTTTAGTACCACACTCTTTACAATATACAATTCCATTTAAATTCCAAACATATAAAGGATTTCTAACTTTTTTTCGTATTTCTAATTTGCTTTGTACTCTTTCAAATTGTTCTTTTGATATTATAGGCTCGTGAGTATTTTCTACAATCTTCCAATCTTCTCTTGGAACACTTTTAACTTTTTTTGATTTATAACTTAAATTTAGTCGTTTCCCATATTCAGTATGTCCTAAATATACTTTGTTCTTTAATAGTCTTCTAACAGTTTCACTTTTCCAATTATACTCTCCATTTTTTGCACCACCAAAATCATAATAACTAGGGCACTTAATTTTTTGTTTTCTTAAGTGTTCTGCTATTTCTTTTGCTGTAACACCATTATCAAACATATCAAATATAAGTCTAATTACTTCTGCTTGATTTTCATTTATTACTAATTTGTTTTTATTATCTTTTGCTTTATCATATCCATAAGGGGCTAATGCTCCCAAATATAAACCTTTTTCTTTTCTAGCCCATACTGCTGTTCTAACTTTTCTTGAAATATCTTTACTATACCAATCATTTATAAGAGTTTTAAATTGAATCATATCATTATTTGAATTCTTAATATATGTATCAACATTATCTAAAACTGATATGTATCTTATATTTCTTTCTAAAAAATAAATTTCAATATAGTAATTTGCTTCAAAACTGTTACGACTTAATCTGGATAAGTCTTTTGTTATTACTGCATTTATAATACCTTTTTCTATATCTGATAACATTTTTTGAAATGCAGGTCTATCTGTATTTAGTCCTGTATATCCGTCATCAATATAAAAATCTGCTAACTCAAAGTCCTCTCCTAGTTCCTTAATTTTGTTTTCTATGATTGTCCTTTGGCTAACTATACTATCACTTACTTCTTTATCACCGTCCTCTTGAGATAATCTTAAATATCCTGCTACTTTAAACTTTTTGTATTCCATAGTCTGTTGCTCCCCTTTCAAAAAAAAAGATAGCAACTAACTCTTTTACAATAACATTTTATAATAATATTATTATAAAGGCGACCACCCTAAATTTAGTTACTACCATTTAAAATACATTACAGTTTAATCTCTGGAGAGCATATCTACTTAATATATCATAAATAACATCTTCGTCAGCTTTATTAGAGCTTTTAGATATTACTGTATATTCTTTATTTCCAACAACATATTTCTCTGTATTTTCATTTTCTTGCATATTCTCCCTCCTTGATAAACTCTATTCCTTTAAATAAAAAAATATTACTCATCAAGTTTGTCCTTGTCAGGCTTGTTCTTTTTCTTATTTGTTATCACAGTTAAATTATGCTCTTTGCTAAATTTTTGTCTTTGTTTTTCTTTTTCAATTATTTGTTTTGCTTTATTTATAATTTCATCATTTCTCTTTTTTGCTATTAAAATTCTTACAACTAATATACAACTTGCAAAACCTAATATATATACAAGTATTCCTATTAAAACATTCATAATTACCTCACTCCAATTTTTAATTTATTAAATATCCTCCACAAGTGAGAATTAGTTTCTTCTCACATAAAGGCTCTGTTCCCTTTCTCCCGTCTTCGCACGAGCTACCCACTTTGTAGGTAGAAGTATCATTATCACTATTACAGGTCTTCGCCAACACAATCTTACTTTTGATTGCTTTTTCCCTTGTTATATTCGCTATTTAGCATAAAATCTAACTTTCGCTATCTTGGAGCTTACTGTAATAGATAAAGTCTTGCTTTGGATTATGACACTAATAATAGTGTGTTTTTCAAAGTGCTAGGAGTGAGAGATTTTGTCCCTCACTCCTAACAGTCATCAAACACTACCTAACATTAAAAATTAGATGAATTTTTTTATTAAATTTTAAATTTTTGTATAACATTTAGCATTACTCTTATAATTTCATCTTTGCAATCCACTACATTATCAATACCATAAGTAGCAATTTCATAAGCTATATACTTCTCATATCTTTTAAATATTTTTTCTGTAGCAATTACATCTCCTGCTTTAGCAAGAACTAAATTCTTTACTACATCTTGCATTTTAGACTCCTCCTTTATAATCTTTCTTAATTTTCTTTTTAGCGTTACAAATCATTACTCTTATATTATTAGCTGTTTTGTCATACATTTTGCCTACTTCCTCTGCTGTATAACCACCTAAAATTGTAAGTAATAATATATTCTTTTCTTCGTCTGATAAACCAATTACAGCTTGTACTACTTCGTCATCAGAAAAATATTCTTCTAGCTTTTTATTTTCTCTGTTTTCTTCATTAAAATCAAAAACAGCACAATTATCCTTACTAGATAAAAGTGCTGTTTCATCATTATTCAAGTTTTCTGATATAGAGTCAAGCGAAACTTCCCTCATTTTTGAAACCAGTTCTTTCTTGGCATATCTTTTAACGCAATTAAGAATACTCTTTTTCATATATGCGTCAAACATATATACAATTTCTTCACTCATAAGATCACCCCCTTTCCCTAATTGGATTGGGAGTGATTTATTTTCGTGTATAAAAAAAGAGCCATACAATGATGTTCAACATCTTTTGTACAGCCCTCATTTTCAAGTTTCATTTAATCATTTGGCAATTATTCAATTTTTTACATATTTGCAACTTTTTTTATGAGTCGCCCATACGCATTTTATCACAAAGTATATGTCGAAATTTGTTACAATTTGCAAGAATAACAAAAAAATATACATAATTGATAATTTTTTGTTACATATATAAATTATTAGCTTTTTAGGTACAATTTCTAAACTACTTGATTTTTCTGCAATATAATCCTTAAATATTTGATGATATAATTCTTCGTTTTTGTCCGGCATAAATGGGTTTGGTACATAGTCTGAAAAATATGTTTTAATTCCGAACTTCCCCATATTATTTGTTATTTCTGTCTGTTCTTTTTCTGGAGTAAAATTAAATATAAAATTTATATCTTCTAATGTTCTAAATTTATCAAATACTTTTAGTAAATTTTCCTGTTCCCACGCTTTTGATTCACTTACAATTATTTTTATATCTTTAGTAATGAAATTATGTATATCTATAATATCATCTATACAGCCCATATCATATACGTAAAAATCATATCCATATCCCATAGCCTTTATAGTTTTATCTTTATCATACATATCTATATTTTGATAACTTATAAAGTCATTTTTTTTGTTATTTCATATAAGTCATTTAATGTTTGTATATCATTTTTTCCATTTGCTTGAATATAACATACATTTAACTTTAAATCACTTAAAAATTTAGTAATTAAAAGTGCTTGACTTGTAGTTCCTATATGTGATTGTGTTCCTCCAACTGCGATTGTTACACATTGTTTTAATTTCTTGTATTCTTTTTTTATTATTACTTTATCTTTAGAACTCTGTATTGGTTCAACTTGCCTAAATCTAACAGAATCTTTATATTGTTTTCCTACAGTTATACACTCTATCAATTCTCTTGATTGAGAGTTATAATCTGTCTGTGTAACAAAGTTATATATTCCCTCGTTAAAGAGCCTTGCTAGAGTGCTATTTCCATATTGATAACCAAGTGCAACAATTATTATTCTTATTGAATACATTGATTTAATTGCTACAATTGAATCAATTATTTCATCTTCTGAATCACTTAATCCTGCTATATCAATTATAATATGTTCAAAATTATTTAAGTTTTTCATTTCCTGCAGGACAAATCTTTTTAAGTGTTTTACACCTGTTATTGTTTGTATTTCGCTAGTATTTACTATATCTTTTAAACAAGCTATTAATTTTTCATTTTCTTTAGAAACATATATAATCATTTTATTTTTTTCTCCTTTCAGATATGAAAAATGAACAAGTATATTTCAACTTGCTCATCTCTTTTTCTTTACAATTTACATATTACATATATATTGCCTATTGCATCATGCCTTACTCCTAGTATTTTTTCATTTATCTTTTAGTAATTAATACTATTATAAGCATATATTATATATATCTTTCTATTTCTTTTTTTAATTCCTACTTTTTAAATAACTTAAGGGGAAATTACTCCCCTTAAGTTTAGTTTTGCTAGTGTTTAGGGCTACGAAAGCACTCGACGGAACACATACGGTGTGTTTCCGTAGTACAAGAATTCAGGATAGGAATCGTTCTTTTCAAGGTTCGCGGGTGGAAAATTGCAATTGAAATCAGCACCGCCACCAAAATAGCCAGTAAAACCATCTCTAAATTTTATAATTCTTACACGCGGAAGTTTATCGGGTTTTTTGACTAAATCATCCACTCGTTCTCCATTGCAAATTCTCATCTGCAATTCTAAATCACAGATAACCTCGTCACACTTTCCCTCCCCTTTCTTTTTACACATATCTTGCATTTCCTGGTCAGTTTGGTAATCATATTTACTACTCTCGAAGATATATGTTTCAATTACGCGAGGATATTGGTCGGGATTCTCATCTGCGACTTTATTCGAGTCTTCGAATCTCTCCCAAAGTTTTTTACCTTCAGTTCCTGCATCATTGCACTTGCGACGGATTTCTTCTTTATTTTTGACAATAATATCTCTGTCAATGCGAAACCATTCGCCAACCTTCAGTTCCTTTGTAATTGCCTTTTCGTCCTTCGGCTCAGATATAAATGCCTTTTTTAAAGATTCCTCCTTCAAAAGTCTTTCATAATCTCTAACAAGGTCCTCTAAAGGCATCCACCGTCCATTAGATAGTTGTATATGCAGTTGCTTTCTACCGTGAAAAATATGCATATTTTTTCCTCCTTTAAAACTTTTTTGTTGCTTATTATATTTATATGTAAAACTAAAAAGTAAGAGGATTACCTTCCTCTACTAATTAGTGTAATAAGGAAGTAACTCTATATAAAAACTTCTATGGTGAAAATTATAACATATTTACATAAAAAAAGCAAATTTTTATTCTTATAAAATATAACTTGTTGGGTCTATGTCATTACCATATCCACTTGCTTTACGTATTTCAAAATGTAAATGATGTCCTGTACTATTGCCGTGATTAGGGTCTGTATTAGGGTCGCCTCCCTCTAATGCAATAATCTGTCCTTGCATTATTTTTTGTCCTTTACTAACATTTATTTTTGAAAGATGTGCATAAAAGCTATAGAACACTTCTCCATTTACATTATGCTCTATTTCAATACAATTTCCATATCCACTCTGAACACCTGCCCACGTTACAATACCTTTGTTCTAAATTTATCAAATACTTTTAATAAATTTTCCTGTTCCCACGCTTTTGACCCACTTACGATTATTTTTATATCTTTAGTAATGAAATTATCTATATCTATAATATCATCTATACAGCCCATATCATATACGTAAAAATCATATCCATATCCCATAGCCTTTATAGTTTTATCTTTATCATACATATCTATATTTTGATAACTTATAAAGTCATTTTTTTTGTTATTTCATATAAGTCATTTAATGTTTGTATATCATTTTTTCCATTTGCTTGAATATAACATACATTTAACTTTAAATCACTTAAAAATTTAGTAATTAAAAGTGCTTGACTTGTAGTTCCTATATGTGATTGTGTTCCTCCAACTGCGATTGTTACACATTGTTTTAATTTCTTGTATTCTTTTTACCTCCGCTTTTTTATTTTTTTCACGTGACCACCCTCTATCTGTACTCTTTCCAAATTTGCCAAAGTTTCATCTCTTTTGTTTCTTTTATAGGTCTTGCTTTTTCTCTTTCTGCTCTTACTTCTGTGTTATAATCTTCATCGCCAAGTCCTAAAAGTTTATTGAAATGCCACATACTTAAATCTGGTATTTTAACTATTGCAGGATAATGACCAGTATCAATTATAAGTACATACGGCCTTTCAATCCTTAAAATTTCTTCTTCTGTTAGTAATGGTCTTGCTATTAAATTCATGGATTGACTATCATTACTACTCTTATTGTATTTAGAATATGACATACTTTTGCTGTAAGATGAAGTTGTATAATTACCTAGCTTTTTCATTATTTTAGTAGCTGTTTCAATACTTGAAGTTTTTAAATATATCCACGTCTGAAAGTTATCTAAAATAATTTCTGCTCCTTCTTTTCCATATTTTTGTTCTAGTTGTGAAAAACTCTGCAAGAAAATATTAAATCTTATATTCCTGCCACCACCGTACTGTAAGCATATTACAAAAAGCAGGTATAATAGCGAAATTTCCAAACTCATCTAATACATAATTCACTCTATTTTTAAGCACTCCACCTCTTGAATCTGCACTAGCCACTAAACATATATATTGCTGACTAACAAATAAACTTGCTAATGGATAATACCCCATTCTTTCATCTGGAAGAATAATATATATAATTCTGGGTTTATTTCCTGTATCTCTTAAATTAAAATCACTACTACAGCTCATTGAATATATACTTTCACTAGAAAATAGTTTTAGTGTTACTAATGCTGATGTAAAGAAACTCCCTCTAGTTTTTTCTGGTGCAATTCTTGCAATACCAAATATTCTGCTTGCTGGGTGTGTAGGCTCTAAATCTCTAATATAATCATTTAAAGGCATTTCTTCATCTTCTGTTAAACACATTTCACTTATAAATGAATATACATTAGTTAAATTTTGATATTCTGGGTGTTCTTTATTGTCATATACTACTGATATTATTGCACCTGCTATAATTGACATTTGTCCGTCTTTCCATATTTTTTCTGTTTTTGTGTCTTCATTTCCTACTAAACAATTTGCCATATCCCAAGCAAATTCTTCTGCGTGCCTATAATCTTCTTCATTTATGCAATCAATTATAGGCTGTAAAAAATTATATGAATTTGATTTTTGAGGATTTCTATAGTCTATAGCATAAACCTCATATCCTAAATCTTTCATAAAATTTGAAGTATAATGAAAAAGCTCTCCTTTTGGGTCACTACAGATTATACTTTCTCCTGCTAATCCTAAATTAACAATTGTTTCAATAACTATTGTACGACTTTTACCACTTCTTGTAGCTCCAATAGTTACACTATGAGTATTTGAATTTATATAATAAATTTCTTCATTATTATTTTTTAATTTATTCCAACCAACTACCAAACCTCCAGAATCAAATTGAAGGCATTTTTTCTTTTTGTTTACATCTAATACGTTTTTCGAAAATATTTTCTTAAAATCATCTTTTTTTAGCCAATCAGCATTACCATACTGACCTTGTCCTGTTCTGATTGGAGTTCGTATATTATCTGTAATTCTATTTTCTTGACTAGCATATATATTATCTCTTGTTACAAATGTTACCAGAAACAAAAATAGCGTGGTTAAAGATAATATCAAGATGAACATTTTAAAATGCTCTTGATCTTTAACCACGCTTTGAAATACTATATCAAATTTTAATTCTCTAATAGTAGTAAATTGATTAGTCAATGAAAAATGTATAATTCCAGATATATACATACAAATTGGAATAGTGATTAAAACAAGTATTAAAAATATTAATATTTTTTTATACTTCATTTATGCCCTCCTTACATTTTACTCCCATTATTTT
>OQVN01000390.1_pt1 | contig 16929 bp, 16 predicted proteins | sample 1691621 | NCBI WGS metagenome assembly OQVN01 (sample SAMN03418278, study PRJEB22391) | human gut metagenome | biome: human-gut; feature: organic feature; material: feces | host: Homo sapiens | place: Tanzania | collected 2013-01 | reverse complement strand
AAATGTCAATTTGTCCAAAAAATAAATCTTCCAAAGGAAGAAGAGATAAAAGAAGAGCAAACTGGAAAATGACTGCTCCTGCATTAGTAAAATGCAGCAAATGTGGTGAATTAATGATGCCTCATAGAGTATGCAAGAACTGTGGCTCATATAACAAAAAAGAGATTATTCCTCAGGACTAATTTTTAAGAAGATCAGAGGACTTTCAAGAGATTGAAAGTCCTTTTTCTTTACCGATTTTTAACATTACAGTCATTGTAGACTGTCTGGGGCTATGCTATAATGAGTGTTACCAATGGGCAGTATTGCTCTATCACGAATCAAAGAAGGAAGTAAATATGGGCGATTTTTTTAATGTTGACAACAAGTTTTTTCAGGGATTGGGGAAGATCATTGATGTGATCTGCCTGAGTGCGTTCTGGTTTTTTTTATGTATCCCGATCGTGACGGCCGGGGCGGCAACCACAGCATTGTATTATACGGTGAATAAAGTGATCCGGAATAACCGCAGTTACATAGGCAGGGAGTTCTGGCATGCATTTAAGACGAATTTCAGGCAGTCAACGATCGTATGGCTGATCCTCCTCTTATTATATGCAATCATGGGATTTGACTGCTATGTGATGTATCAGTATGCAAAAGCAGGTGTTGCGTTAGGAAAAATATATATTGTATTTGCAGTGCTGATGATGTTTGCAACGATGTGGGCAATTTACCTGTTTCCTTATATTGCGCGTTTTGAGAATCAGACAAAGATGATCTTAAAAAATGCAGCGCTGATCGCACTGGGAAATCTGTGGAAGACACTGCTTCTCTTTGCCCTGCTCCTTGCAGCAGCATTTGCAGTTTATATATTCCCACCGGCAGTATTTATAATTCCATGCGTATATATGCTGCTCGCAAATTTTATCCTGGAGAAGATTTTTCAGAAATACATGACTCCGGAAGACTTAGAAGCAGAGAAGGAACGGAACATGGAGTATTTCAACTGAAAACTGTGATCATACAAATGTGATTATATATTGATTTATAGAAAAAGTTATAGTATATTTTCTTATAGACGTGTAAGGAGCACTTTTCGTAAGGCAGTTAACACGCAGGAAATGGAGAAGTGTATGCAACAGGAAATCACGAGAGTTGCACTGGATGCAATGGGTGGAGATAATGCACCGGGAGAGTTAGTAAAAGGTGCAGTCGATGCTGTGAATGGCAGATCAGACATCAAGGTGCTGTTAGTAGGACAGCAGGATGTGGTTGAGGAGGAACTGAAACAGTATTCTTACCCCAAAGAACAGATTGAAGTGGTACATGCTGAGGAAGTGATCGAGACAGCAGAACCGCCAGTGAATGCAATTCGAAAAAAGAAACAGTCATCAATTGTTGTCGGAATGAATATGGTAAAGCAGAAGGAAGCAGATGCTTTTGTTTCCGCCGGAAGTTCAGGCGCTATCCTTGTCGGAGGACAGGTTATCGTTGGAAGAATCCGCGGAATTGAGAGACCGCCTTTGGCACCATTGATTCCTACGGAAAAGGGAGTCTCTTTATTGATCGACTGTGGTGCGAACGTAGATGCGAGGGCATCACATCTGGTTCAGTTTGCAAAGATGGGATCCATTTATATGGAAAATGTTCTTGGAATTAAGAACCCGAGAGTTGCAATCGTAAATATTGGAGCAGAAGAGGAAAAGGGAAATGCGCTTGTAAAAGAGACATTCCCATTATTAAAAGAGTGTACAGACATTAATTTTGTGGGCAGCATTGAGGCAAGAGAGATTCCGCATGGCGAGGCAGATGTCATTGTCTGCGAGGCGTTTGTGGGAAATGTCATCTTAAAACTGTACGAAGGACTGGCAGGAACACTGGTTGGTGCGATCAAGAAGGGTATGATGAGTACTCTGCGAAGCAAAATTGGCGCTGCGCTTGCATTGCCGGCTTTAAAATCTACACTGAAAACATTTGACGCCTCCCAGTATGGTGGCGCACCGCTTCTGGGATTGAATGGTCTTGTGGTAAAAACGCATGGAAGCGCCAAGGCACAGGAAGTTACCAATTCAATTTATCAGTGTGTTACTTTTAAAGAACAGGATATTAATGGTAAGATCAAGAAAAATATTTTAGGTTCTGCAGAACAGGAAGGAATGTAATTATGGAATTCGAAAAACTGAAAAAAATTATCGCTGAAGTATTAAACGTGGATGAAGAGGAGATCACAATGGAAACCACTTTTGTGGATGATCTTGGAGCAGATTCCTTAGATGTTTTCCAGATTATTATGGGATTAGAGGAAGAATTTGATATTGAGATTCCAAATGAAGAAGCTGAGAAGATCGTAACAGTTGGAGATGCAGTGGAACAAATCAAAAATGCTTTAAACTCATAAATATAACTTTTAAGCATACAGGCTGTCGCAACGAAATCTTTTCTATGTGCGACAGCCTCTTTACGTTACAGGTCAGAAAAGAGGAGAGGTTTTTTGGTAATGGTTCAGGCAGCTGAGGTATTACGAAAAATCCTCTGTGAGAGGAGAAAATATGGCAAATTTTTTAGAATTACAGAATAAAATCGGATATGAATTCAAACAGGAGAAACTGCTGCGTCAGGCATTGACACACAGCTCTTTTGCGAATGAGAAACATTTGAGAAAACATTCTGATAATGAGAGACTGGAGTTTTTGGGGGATGCAGTGTTAGAGATCGTTTCCAGTGACTTTTTATATAAGACATATCCGGACAAGTCGGAGGGGGATCTGACAAAGCTGCGTGCGAGCCTGGTCTGCGAACCGACGCTGGCGATCTGTACCAGAGAGATGGAACTTGGCAAATATCTGTTCCTTGGGAAGGGAGAAAATCTGACAGGCGGAAGAAACCGCAATTCGATTCTCTCGGATGCTTTAGAGGCAGTGATCGGAGCGATTTATCTGGATGGTGGATTTGAACATGCAAAAACGTTTATCCATAAATTTATTTTGACAGATATTGAACATAAAAAGCTTTTCTATGACTGTAAGACAAGTTTACAGGAAGTCGTGCAGGGACATTATGAGGAAGAACTGAATTACAGATTAATTTCAGAGGAAGGACCAGACCATGACAAACGCTTCTCAGTAGAGGCAAGGATTGGCGAGCGGGTGATCGGAACAGGAATCGGTCATACAAAGAAGGCTGCCGAGCAGGAAGCTGCCTATCAGGCACTGCTGCTTTTAAAACCGGTCCAGAAAAAATAATGCAGGAAACGGAGTTATGAAATGTATCTGAAAAGTATAGAAGTTCAGGGATTCAAGTCATTTGCAAATAAGATCGTATTCGATTTTCACAATGGGATCACCGGAATCGTTGGACCAAATGGAAGTGGAAAAAGTAATATAATTGATGCAGTTAAATGGGTACTTGGTGAACAATCAGTAAAATCTCTTCGTGGTACTAATAATATGAGTGATGTTATTTTTGCTGGTAGTAAATCAAGAAGTCCACTTAACCTTGCAAGCGTTAGTCTTGTTTTTGATAATAGTGATTCTTATTTAAAGGTTCCATATACTGAAATATCTGTTACAAGAAAAGTTTTTAGAAGTGGTGAAAATGAATATTACCTTAATAACGAAAAATGTCGTTTAAAAGATATTTATGACTTATTTCTTGACAGTGGTATGGGAAAATATGCTTTTAATATAATTTCACAAGGAGAAGTAAGTAAAATTATAAGTGATTCTCCACTTGAAAGAAGAACTATTTTTGAAGAAGCTGCTGGAGTATTAAAATATAAAAGAAGAAAAGAAGAAGCTTTAAAAAAACTTGATAAAACAAATGAAAATTTAACTCGTGTCAAGGATATAATAAAAGAGTTAGAAGAACAAATTGAACCACTAAAAATTCAAAGTGAAAAAGCAAATAAATATTTAAAAATAAAAGAAAATTTAGAACAAATAGAAATAGCGTTAATTGCTAACGATTTGGAAAAATTAAATGTTTTATATCATGAACAAACAAAACAGATTGAAGATTTAACAAACGAAATAATAGAAAAACCGCAACAAATAAAACTGCAAAATTTTTAAGGCAGACAAAAATCACAAAACCCAGATAATGGAAATATCTTCCACGGATAACAAAAAGGCTTTTTTTAATTGCATCCTTTAAATCTATTTTTTTATTTTCAAGAAACGCATTCCAAACAAAAATAAACGGAAGAAAACAAAATACAAAAACAAAAAAGAAAATCGCTGTACAAAAAAGTGCAAGAGTAAAAGCCTTTGCAATCTTTTCAGAATCAAACTGATTTAAGTTTTCATTTGAAAATGCTTCAGAAAAAAAGCTTGAACAGGAAATAATTTTTTCTTTAAATATAAAGAGCAATGTGGCAGATACGAACGCTACAAAAACTACAACAAGCGTAAAAAAAACTGAAGAATAAAATATACGTTTTGACTTTTCAAAAAAACCACAGAAGATTCCTCCAGAAGAATTTTTTTTGCCAAGAACAATATTTGTAAAATCAGCAACAATTCCATAGGCAAGCGTAAAAACAACAATAAGTATCAACGAAGTAAAAACAAATGAAATTGCATACCCTGCGGCAGAGCCGTTAAAAAGCATTGCAGGAGAAAATCCACTTGTAAGTAAAAAAGACAGCATTACATTAAAAAGCAAAAGCAGCAAAACCGAACGCGCAATATTTCTTGCCAGCCGCTCTCTTAAAACCTGATACATTCTTTTATACTCAGGATTTTTTAATTTTTCCTTATCCAATTTTTTATTCCTGTTTTACAATTTATAAATCAAGTTTCGTCTGCAAACCTGAATCTTCAACTTTTATAGAATCAACTTCCTTGGATTCAAGCCGGATTCCGTTAGCCTTCAAACCTTTTTCTTCAAAATCCTGCGCTTTAAATTCTTGGACTGTAATTTTTACACGAGGCTTTTTAGTGTAATTCAAAGTGAACTTAAATTTAGCTCTTGTATCAATGTGAAGAACTTCCATTCCGTCCGGCACAAAATTATAGTCGCGGTTCATAATCCAGCCAGAAATTCGGCAACGTTTTATAAAGCAGTATTTTGTTTTTGGATCACGGTAAATTATTGTAAAGAGAATTTTGCTGATAATATCTTTGTCTGCATAATTGCAAAACCAAATTCCAGAGTCAACAAAAAGCTTATCCGGCACATCGCAAACGCTCCAAAGTCCGCTCTTGCGCACAATGAGAATTCTGTCAAAAGGAGTAACTTTTAAAATTTCCCGTCCGCCATTAACAGAAGTTCCAAGATAGCCTTTTTCATCATACCGCAACGGAGTATCACGCTGAACAATCTGCTTTACATCAACTGCGGAAAATGAAGTTATTTTTGTCTGGCGTTCGAGAAGCGCAGGGCTTATCGCTGTGTGGTCTTGCTTTGGATCTAGCGCGGAAAATTTTTTAAGTTCATCAAGAATTCCACCAAGATATTCAACAGCGCAATCAGTCAAATGCTTTAGCCGGCGCGCAATTTCTTTTAAACGTTCATTGATAGCCTTTACCTGATCACGGTTTTTATTTATATCAAAAAGCGAAATTCGTCTGATTGGAATTTTTAAAAGTTTTTCAACATCTTCATCCGTAACTTCTCTTATAAGCTCATCTTTAAAAGGAACAAATCCGTCTTTAACAGCTTTGTTGACAGCTTCGGCAGTTTTCATTTGTTCAATGGATTTGTAAATCCGCTCTTCAATAAAAATACGCTCAAGCGTGCGCTGATGAAGTTCTTCTGTCAAGGAGCCGCGTTCAAATTCAAGTTCGTCTTTTATAATGCCAGTAAGTTTTTTTGCGTAATATTTTATAATTTCCGTAGCCGTCATTGCCACCGGCATATTGTCTTTTATAACAAGCATCTGGCAAGCAATTGATTTTTCGCAAGAAGTGTACGCATACAAAGCTTTTTCCACGTCTTTAGAATAAACGCCTCGCGGAAGCTTTATTTCAATATTGCAGTGGTCAGTTGTAAAATCTTCAACTGAACTGATTTTTATTTTTCCAGCTTTATAAGCCGCGTCAATTGAATCAAGCAAGTCTTTTGAAGTTGTTTCAAGCGGAAGCTCCGTTATAACAATTTTCTTTTCATCGCTCAAATCGAATTTTGCGCGTGTAATTATTTTTCCGTTTCCATCATTGTAATTGCTTACATCCATCAAGCCTCCAGTCGGAGAATCAGGATAGATTTCAAACGGCTCGCCACGCAAGGCTTTTATTTCGGCATCAAGAACTTCTTTAATATTGTACGGAAGAATTTTTGTAGACATTCCAACTGCAATTCCTTCCGCACCGCCAAGAAGAACAACCGGAATTTTTGCACGGAAAGCAACAGGCTCTTTACTTCGCCCGTCGTAGCTTGGAACATATTCTGTAATGTTCGGATTGTACAAAAATTTTTTCGCCAAAGGATGAACGCAGCATTCAATGTAACGGGAAGCGGAAGCAGTGTCTCCAGTATAAAGGTTTCCGAAGTTTCCCTGACGCTGAATAAAAATTTCTTTGTTTGCAAGAACAACTAGCGCAGCTCCAATTGAAGCGTCTCCGTGCGGATGAAATTTCATGCAGTCGCCAACAACACTTGCAACCTTGTGCATTCTTCCGTCGTCAATGTTAAAAAGCGTGTGCATAATTCTGCGCTGAACAGGTTTTAGTCCGTCTTCCAAATCAGGAATCGCACGGTCGCGGATAACGTAGCTTGCGTATTCTATAAAATTCTTGTCGAATAAGTTTTTTACAAATGCCATTTAAAAATCCTTATGCATCGATGTCAGCATTGCTAAGCAAATGTTTTTCAATAAAAGCCCTTCGCTCAGGCGTGTTTTTTCCCATGTAGAATGAAAGAAGTTTTGGTACCATTTTAAGCTGGCTTATTTCAACAGGCGTAAGATGAATTGTTTCCGGCGAAATAAAATCCTTAAATTCCGACGGACTGATTTCTCCAAGTCCTTTGAACCGCGTTGTTTCCGCAGAAGAGCCAAGTTTTTTCTGAGCCTTGTCGCGCTCCTCTTCGCTGTAGCAATAAATATTTTCTTTTTTATTTCTTACACGGAAAAGCGGGGTTTCCAAAATAAAAATTCTTCCGGAAGTTACAAGCTCTTCAAAATATCCAAGGAAAAATGTCATCACAAGATTTCTAATATGGAAACCATCGTTATCAGCATCGGTTGCAATTACAATTTTTGAATACTTTAGATTTTCAACATCCTGCTCAATTCCAAGCGCCATCATCAGCTGGTAAAGCTCGTCGTTTTTATAAATCTCACTTTGTTTTTTTCCGTACATATTTTCAGGCTTTCCGCGCAAACTAAAAATCGCCTGATAATCGGCATTGCGTGAATGAGTCATCGTGCCAGAAGCAGAATCTCCCTCGGTTATAAAAATCATGCTGTTTTCGCCTTTTGCGCCATCCTGAATATGAAAACGGCAATCTTTCAATTTTGGAATTCTTATGCTGATTTTTCTTGCGGCTTCTTTGGCTTCTTTTTTTACCGCGCTAAGTTCTGTGCGGAGCTTTTCATTTGCCTGAATTTTTTCCTGAATTTTTTTTGCAGCCTCAGGATTGTGGTGCAGCCAGTCATCAAGTCCGCTTTGTGTTTCCGAAACAATCCACTGTCGAATATCCGTGTTGCCAAGTTTGTTTTTTGTCTGGCTTTCAAAAACAGGATCTTTGACTTTTACAAGAACTGCGGCCGCCATTCCTTCGCGGATGTCTTCGCTTTTATATGAAGTTCCGTAAAAATCATTTATTCCTTTTACAAATCCTTCTTTAAAAGCTGCAAGATGAGTTCCACCGTCTGCCGTGTACTGGCCGTTTACAAATGAAAAATAATTTTCACCGTAGCTATTTGTGTGCGTAAAAGCAAACTTCAACCGCTCTCCCTGATAGCTTCCTATTGCATAAAGCGAAGTTCCTTCAATTTCTTTGTTAAGCAAATCAAAAAGTCCGTTATCGCTTTTGTACTCCTGACCGTTAAGTTTTAAAGTAAGTCCTGCATTTAAATAAGCATAATTCCAAATTCGTTTTTCAACAAATTCCATGTTAAAATTGTATTTTCCAAAAATCGCTTCGTCAGGAACAAATTCAAAATATGTTCCGTCCGGCTGCTTTTGCTTTAAATTTCCAGAACGCTGGCTTACAAGTTTTCCTTGCTCAAAAATAGCTTCTGCGCATTGGCCTGCACGAACAGAAACTACGCGGAAATAAGAAGAAAGAGCATTTACGGCTTTTGTTCCAACTCCGTTCATTCCAACTGAAAACTGAAAAACATCATCATTGTATTTTGCGCCGGTATTAATTTCTGAAACGCATTCAACAACTTTTCCAAGCGGAATTCCACGTCCATAGTCGCGGACTTTTACACGGTTTTCTTTTACTTCGATTTCAATCTTTTTACCAAAGCCCATGATAAATTCATCAATGGCATTGTCAACAACTTCCTTCAGCAAAATATAAATTCCGTCGTTCTGATTCGAACCGTCGCCAAGCCGTCCAATGTACATTCCGGAGCGCAAGCGAATATGCTCAAGCGCATCAAGGTGAATAATTTTATCATCGCCGTAGTCTTTGCTTTTTAAGGCAACTGGCTTTGCGGAGGCTTTTACAACAGAAACGTCAGGGGTTTTTGAAACAACATTTGTCTCTTTCTTTATTTCTGATTTTTTTAGCGCAGGAATTTTCTTTGCGGGAACTTTTTCTTTTGCAGCGGATTTTTTTACTGCTGTTGTCTTTGCAGTTTTTGATTCAGATTTTGCCGCTGTTTTTGTAGCTTTTTGCTTTGGCTCAGGTTTAGAAGCCTTTGAAATTTTTGCAGATGATTTTTTTACTGCCGAAGTTTTTTTTTCAGTTTTTCCACCCATAACGCTCTATTTTAATGCATAAAATAAAATTCTTCAATGTAAGAAAAATTCAGTTGGATTTCTATTTTTTAAAGCTTGCCATAATCTTTTCAAAGTGATTTCTAAATTTTTCGATTTTCATAAGCTTTGGAGGCGGACCATAAACAGCGCAAATAGAAGCAAAAAGAATTTCAAGGCTTTTTAAAATTTCCTCTTCTGAAGTTTTCTTATAACCGGAACTAGTAAAAACCGCCATTCCCATCAAAGAGCAAGATGCCATTTTGTTAATTGCAATCGCTGTTTCTTTTTTGTAACCATATTTATTTTCAAGAATGTCTATACCTTTCGGCATCCAAAGATCGTCAACTTGTCTTCCGATTTTTCCGTCCACAATATAAATCTGCCTAAAAACAAAAGGGTCGGTTTGCGCAAATTTCAAAAATGCAAGACCGTATGAACGGTAAACAAATTCATTGGGATCTTCTTTACCTTCATTAGATACAGAACTGAAAATCTCATTAAGCTGACTGACAACTTTTTTTACAATGTCGTCTTTAAGCTCGTCCATGTTTTTGTATTCAAAATAAATAGGCTGCGTTGAACATCCAAGTCTAAGAGCAACACGACGAGATGTAACAGCATCGAATCCTTCTGCCCTAAAAATTTCCAAGGCAGCATCAACTATCATATTTTTAGTAATTTTTTTTGTTGCCGACATAATTTTTCTCTTTATAAAATTTTAAACTTCAACTTGAATTCTTGTTCCAGCCGAAGAAGACTTCTGCGCATAGATTGAATTCAAAGAACGATACGGATTTCTAAAATCTGAAATTTGCTTTTTAAGTTGAACCATTCTAACTTTTAAAAGCGAACGGTTTTTTTCATTCTGGGCAAGTACCTGACTTTGAAGTTTGGACAAATCATTTTGAATCTGCGAAACAGGCAAAGCTTCCTTTGGATTATAAAAAGCCGCTCCAGATTTATTGTAAAGCTCCTGCATTGGAACAATCACTTTCTGCAATGAGCCAATTCCCTGAACAATCTGCGCTTCAAGTTCACTGTGCGCAATCAAGGAATCAGAATCTTCTTCTGCAATTTTATTTTCCTGAGCTTCCAGAACTTTTAAATATTCCTGGAACTTTTTTCTCTGCTGCTCAAGAAGCATTTTGAATTTTTTAAGAATCGCAACACGCTCGTCAAGTTCTTCTTTACTAATTTTTTGTTCCATAAAATTTCTCCGCATCAAAAATAATTCAGCAAATTCAAAGTGAACTTGCAGTTAAAATTATCCTGTTATATTCAGCGATGGCGCAGCTCCCGGAATTTTTGTCTGGGCATTTGCAGTGCTGTTTGAAGCCGAAATCCAAGAATCCTGAAGCTGGGAAAGCATATCACGAACAAACGAAAGCTTTTTCTTGTCATGGCTTATTGTGGAATCCAGAATCTGCTTGTTAAAGAAAACATAAAGCGACATAAGATTTTTTGCAATTTCGCCGCCCTGCTCCATGTTAAGGCTCACTTCAAGCTCTGTGATTATGTCCATAACTTTTTGCAGATAGTTTCCAAAATTTTCAATGCTGCTTGGAGCAATTTTTCCATCTTCAGAAATCAATGCAATCGCTTTTTCCAAATTTGAAACAGCACCGTCATAAAGCATTACAACAAGTTTTCCTTGGCTGGCAGTTTTCACTCCGATTTCCCGGTATGCGCTGAACCCGCCATAAGGATTGCTTCCATACGCCATTTTTTTCCTCCCATAGCTTTGCTTCTGCTTTGCAAAAACAAGACTGCTACTTTCGATTATCGGAATTTTAGAAAACGACTTTAGCAAAACAGTGCGCATTTTATAGAAGACAAAATATTGAACATAGACTTGAATTTCACTAAAATATCCGATTATGAAAACTTCACAAATTCCATTCAGGACGCTTCGTGATTCTCCGTCAGAAGCAATTATTTCTAGCCATCAGCTTATGATGCGCGCCGACTTAATCAGAAAACTCGGAAACGGACTTTACACATATATGCCGCTCGGTTTAAGAGCATACAGAAAACTTGAAAAAATTATCAAGGAAGAAATTGAAGCTTCGGGCGCAATGGAATTTAAACCGACTGTAATTGTTCCCGGAGACATCTGGTAAGAAAGCGGAAGATGGGAAACAATGGGACCGCAAATGCTCAAAGCGCAAAACCGCCAGCAGCAGGACATGGTTGTAAGCCCGACAGCCGAAGAAGCATACACGGCAATTATGCGACAGGGACTTACAAGCTACAAGCAACTTCCTATAAACTGCTATCAGATAAACACAAAATACAGAGATGAAATCCGACCTAGATACGGAGTTATGCGCGGCCGTGAATTCAACATGATGGACGGCTACACTCTCAACGCCGACGACGAATCTCTTGACCAGTCATATCAGGCTTACGCAAAAGCATATCTTAGAATTTTTAAGCGTCTTGGACTGAATGTAATAACTGTAAAAGCGGACACAGGCGCAATGGGCGGAAGCGGCTCTGAAGAATTTATGGTTGAAAGTGAAATCGGAGACGACACACTCATTTTGTGCAAATGCGGATATGCGGCGAATGTTGAAAAAGCTTCATGCGCAAAAGACATTCCAGTTGACATAGACAGAAATCCTGTAAAGGCAACAGAAAAAAATTACGAGCCAATCAGCACTCCAAATGTTGGAACAATCGACGACTTGGAAAAACATTTAAAATGTTCAAAGCATCAGCTTTTAAAAACATTGATTTACAAAGCCACAAATGTCTGCCTTGATCTTAGCGAACTTGACTGCTGCAAAAATTTAAAGACAATCACAGAAGGAAACATAAAATTTTATTCTGAAGTATTTGTTGCGGTCTGCATAAGAGGCGACCTTGATATAAACGAAGCAAAACTCGCAGGATTCCTAAAAGCGTCAGAAGTGGAGCTTGCAACTGCGGAAGAAGACACAAAAATCACAGGCGCGCCAGTAGGATTCGCAGGACCTATAAATCTTTCAAACGTGCCTGTAATCGCAGACAATTCCGTGCTTGACATGCATGACTTCCTTGTAGGAGCAAACAAAGCCGACACTCATTTTGTCCACGTTGAATACGGCAGAGATTTTTCTGCATGGAAAACAGCCGACCTTAGAACTGCAAAAGCCGGAGACATCTGCCCTGTCTGCGGAAAGCCATTTTACACAACAAAAGGAAACGAGCTTGGACACATTTTCAAGCTTGGAAAAAAATACACAGAGTCAATGAACGTAACTTACCTTGACAAAAACGGAAAGTCTGCAGTTCCAACTATGGGCTGCTACGGAATCGGAGTTGACCGTGTTCTTGCTTCAATTATTGAATCTTTCCACGATGACCGCGGAATTATCTGGCCGATGTCAACCGCTCCTTACCAAGTTGCAATTGTTCCAATAAAATACAGCGGAGCAATGAAAGAAGCGGCAGACAAAATTTATGACGAGCTTTTAAAAGCTGGTGTTGAAGTTTTGCTTGACGACCGCGACGAACGTCCTGGCGTAAAATTCAACGACATGGATTTAATCGGCTTCCCGGTAAGAATTACAGTTGGAGACAAAAATCTTCCGAATGTAGAAATTAAAATGCGCTCAAGTGAACAGGCAGAACTTGTTCCGCTTGAAAATACCGCTGCAAAAGCCAGCGAAATTGTAAAGGCTGAATTCGACAAGCTGAATTCATAAAAACTGACTTGCAAAGGAAAAAACATTGAAAAGAATAATCCTGACTTTGACATTTATTTTTATTGCATCTTTCTCTTTATTTTCTCTTCCGGGGACAAAGCAGTACATTCCTGATATTTCCGGGGAATACGTTTACTACAGGGACAGAAGCTTTAAAAGTGAATCCATCGTCGGATTTCTTTTTTACAACGAAAGCACTTACGCCGCACGTTTTTATTCTCCTGCCGATGAAAAAAATAGCACACCGGAAAAAGACATCACAATTTATGTTTCTGTAAATCCTGAATCAAAAACCGGAATGGAATTTACAGGAGAAAAAATTCAAGGCGCAACTTCCGAACAAGACACAGAAATCATAAACTACCTGCACGACTTGTTTTACGAATTCACTTCGCGCAGGCAAAAAGAAAATCTTGACTCATGCAAAAAAATCAACAGCCAGCAGGATTTTCATCAGTTCGGCGGAAACGTAAACATTCTGTTCAACCCTTATGTTCCAATTTTCAACATTGAAGAAATAAAAGCATCCGACGGACAAAGCATTTTTTCAATGGAAACTGCCGGGCATCTTATGTCTTCAACTGACGAAAGTTTTGCGTTCTTTAAAGGAATTGAAGGACTTCCAAAAGACAAAAAACGAAGCTTCAAAAAATCAAAGTCAGACGAAGTTGTGGCGGAATTTGGCTCTCAGAAAATCACGCTGGACAAAATGTGGAAGCAGTCAATGGAAAACTTGTGGCTTCTTGAGGACTTTGCAATTCTTTCAATGACAACAATGTCAGTTCCAGAAGAGCAAAAAAATCATGCATTGAACAGCCTTTTGCGCCGCCTTTGCCAAAGCACAGATTTGTCATATTCAATTGCGCCGCAAAGAAAAATTACAATAAATGAAAATGAAATTTCTGTGATGAATGTTTTTTATCAGCCTGAATCAGAAAACGTAACACGCGACTTTAAAATCATCACACAAAATAAAAACGGCACGATTTCGCTTCTTACACTTACAATATTCGACAGCGTTTATCAGAAAAACAGAAGCTACTTTACAAAAATTCTTGAAAGCTACAAGGTTTCCCAGTAGAACTAAAAACTGTTACGGTTTAGCGGAGTGCCAATCCAAACGCCTTCGCTGCCAAGGTATTCTTTCTTTTCGCCGTCCACCAAAAACTGAACATTTTCAACAGTCGGAAACGCAGTCGCAGTAAAGACAATCTGCTGAAGCTGTCCGCGCAAACCTTCAATTCCGTACTGGTTAAATTCAAAGTCGCCGCTAAAATTCAAAGTGGCAGTTCCATTTTTTACAGAAGCGCCGATAAGCTTTGTGTTTTCAGAGATGAGCGAACGGCAGCCGGAATTTTCTTCAGAAGCGACCGGACCTTTTATCAAGGCATTTATTGCATCCATAAGCGGACTGTCGGACTTTTTCATTTCGCGGGTAATTTCTTTTCTTGAAACTGAACCATCGCTGTTTATTGTCATAAAATAAAGCTTAAGCTTCATGCTGGAAATCTTTGGCTCGGTTTTTACAGAAACTTCTTTTCTTACTGTTGTCTCTTTTTCTTCTGTTTTCTGCGCGGATTCTTTTTTTTCTGTCTTGGAATTTATTTTTTCTTCAACTGCGGATTCCTGCTGTTTTTTTGCAGTGTCGTTCTGCGCCTTGACATTTTCGTATATATTTTCCTGAGCTGATGATTGCGCGCTTTCTTCTTCAACATGAGAGCCAACACCGTTCAAGTCAATTTCAATAGTTTCAATAGGAGCAACTTCATTTTTGTCAGCAACAGAAGAGCTTTTTACTTCCGCCTTTTCTACAAATTCAGGAGTCTTTAAGCCAGTCTTATTGAAAAAACCAGTCGCCTTTAAGTTGCTTGCAATTTTATCTTGATTTATAAGGAAAATTATAAGAATGAGCAGAGCTGCCAAAACCCAAAGCGCAAGCCCGATTCCCGTTCTCTTTTTCTTTGCATTTTTTTCCGACATAGAAATGAGTATAAACTAGACAGTCTAAATTTTCAATAATGGCAGGCCGCTTCATTGCCATTCCCTTGCAACAGCAAGGGAGATCCTCCGGTCAAGCCGGAGGATGACAAGGCACAATGTTATTCCCTTGCAACGACAAGGGAATCTTTGTTTGCATAAAGATTGCAAGTAGAATAAGGTTACTGCCCAATATTGTTTTTCAACTCTTCATAAGTTCCTTTTCCGTCTGTACAGACGATTGTGGCTTTCAGGAGAGCATCATTTGTTGCTCCGGACGTCATAATAGAACTTGCATTCATATTTATTTCTATATTATTCCATTCATCCACAGTTCCGGCATATTTAACGGTAAATGATTTTTCTGCGGCATCCAAAGCACATTGAAATGCGCCTGCGCCTATTTTTGTAACTGTGGTTGGAATATGAATGGTCTCAAGAGAAGACCATCCGCAGAACATTGTGTCTGGTATCTCTGTAACACCGCTTCCGATTACAACTTCTGTAAGAGAAGAACAGTCTTCAAATGTTCCAAACACCAAAGTTGTAACAGAATCAGGAATTACAATGCTTTTAAGACTATAGCAGGCTCTGAAAGCCCACCCACCTATAGACTCCAGCCCTTCTGAAAGTTTAACACTTGCAAGATTACTGCAATATCCAAACACATAATCTTCTATTGACTTGACGCTGGCAGGAATCGAAATTTCCGTAATTCCAGTTCTGGGAAATGAATCTTCTCCAATAGAAGTTACAGTGTTTGGCAGCACAACTCCGACAAGATTATCAGTGAAATAGCTAGAATTTCCTTCAAATGCATGTTCAGGAATTTCAGTAAGATTTTCAACCCCGCTCAAATCCAGAATTACTTTTGCATCAGGGCAATTCTTTTTTAGCTCAATCAATGCCGCGGCAATTTCAGAAGGATTGCTTCCATTTCTTGTTAGAATGCCGTTGACTTCTCCTGTAACTGTAATAGTGTGCGTGCCGGCAGAAAGGCTTGTGATTTTATCTGTAATATTTTCAGCGGTTGCATAGATTTTGGGAACAGTTGCTGTTACCTGTCCGCTGTCGTCATCAGAACCGCCGCTTGAACCGTCTGAACATGAAGTGAATGTAAATGCAAGGCCAAGAGCAAGAATGCACGCTAAAATCCACTGGGGGGGGTAATAAACTTGAAGTTGATTTTCATTTTGTCTCCATAAAATTATTGTTTTATATTTATAATTATAACGACTTTATTTGAAATGACAACTTAAACGGCAAAAAAAATATTTTTCTTTCCATAACTTTTTTATGTTATATTGAAAGTTATTTTATTTTCATTATAATAGAACAATATAGCAATGGGGCTGTGTACTTTACTTGGTGCGCAGTCCCATTTTTTTTTCAGCGGATATAGGAGATAAGATAAAAACAGCCGGAAATGGCGTCTGTTTTTATCTTTATAAGTTTGCATTGCAAACTTTCTTATCCTACTGCAATTTCTCACTTTGTTACGAAATTGCAATAAAAAGTTAATCCTAAAACGAAAGCTTTACTCTTAACTTTTTATAGGAGAAATAAAATGAAAGACACAAAATCAGAAAAGCTAAGCACGGTTTTTGACGGGCTTATTCAAGACTACGAATCCTTGCACAGCTCGCTCAATGAAATATACAACGAGTCGCAAAACATAAGAATTCTTTCGTTCAACTCTTCAATTGAAGCGGCAAGGGCTGGAACAGTTGGAAAAGGATTCCGCGTAATTGCAAACGAAATAAAAAATATATCAGAAAAAAACGACACGCAAAATCAGACGTGCCAAAAAGTCGTTGACCAAATTGAAACAAAAATGCACAAGCTGATTGGAATAAGAACTGCGGAAATGGCGTTCGACACAATCGACAAAGTTGACCGAAACCTTTTTGAGCGTTACTGCGATGTTCAGGCTTGGGCAACATTCGGAAAAATAATCGACTGCCTTGCAAATCCTACTGAAGAAAAAAGACGCTCCGCAGAACGTACAATAGAAAATCTTGTAAGAATCTATGAAGTTTACCACGACATTCTTCTTACGGACACAAGCGGAACAGTTGTATGCGTGGGCGTAAACAAAAATTTGCGCGGACGCTCAATGCAGAACACAAAATGGTTCAGGGAAACTTCTGAATCCCAAAGCACAACTTATTCAGATATGTATTACTCTGAATCTGTAAAAGACTGGACAGTTTCGTATAGTTGTCCTGTGCGCGCCCAAGACGGAACAATTGTCGGAATAATTTCAACAAGGTTCAACTGGAAATTCATACTGAACATAATTTCAAGCGCAAAAGTTTCTCATTCAGGCGAAATATTCATTATAAACAAAGACGGACTTGTAATAGCTTCAAAAAACAAGGATGAAATTTTAAAGAGACACCTTG
>OQVN01000389.1_pt1 | contig 16932 bp, 8 predicted proteins | sample 1691621 | NCBI WGS metagenome assembly OQVN01 (sample SAMN03418278, study PRJEB22391) | human gut metagenome | biome: human-gut; feature: organic feature; material: feces | host: Homo sapiens | place: Tanzania | collected 2013-01 | reverse complement strand
GGTCAAGTTGCTTGGTTGTCGTACTTTTCTTGAACATTGCTTAGTGCTTTGAATTCAAGTATAAAGTTACGAATTTTTCTCCAGACGACAAAATGTCAAAGATCAATATAGTATTAAACCAACGTGATATTAATTAGGTCGGCTCTGCTGACTTTTTCAAGTGGACTCATACATCAATTATTAACTAATTTTTGTTCCGCCAACGTGTCAATAATAATCAACAAATGTCATCCTTATATCTCTTACAATACACCTGTCTGTTAGTGTTTGCCATGCAAGTACTCTTGCTTGTCGTATCACGCTTTCAGATGTCCGTAGTCAACCGTCAGTACGAAAAGTCGCGCTGGTCGCTCGTGGCCGCCGATGTGCTGTTGGTGACACATTACGCCCTGCAAATGGCCTGTGGCTTCAGGGCCCACAGCGACGATGCCGGCTTGATAGTAAACATACTGTTCTACACCCCCGTCGGCTTCCTGGTGGCCCATTCCGTACTCAATATGGAGTGCGAAAAGCGTCGTCGCCGTCGCTACGACTTGTTGTTTGCCCTAATGTTTGTAGTCACACTCGTTACATTTAACAGCGGGTGGTCGACGCGCAACAGCCTGTACATGCCTTCTACGCAAATGGTGTTACACACCCTCTTTTTTGTGTCCGTGCTCATGAGCATTGTCATACCCCTCTGCGAGATCCGTCGCAACAGGAGTAGGGTAGAAGCCGAAACGGGGGGCGACATCATGCCCTATGTGCGCTACACGTGGTCGGGCTACCTGCTGTTTTGCTGCATCTCACTCACGATTGTGGCTGCCATCATGTGGCGCCCGCTGCTTTTTGTTGTAGGGCCGGCCATGCTGCTCTCCACCATCATCTTCAACCTGAGTTTTGTGGCCATGGGCTACAACCTTGCCCCCATTGACGAGGTGCTGACCGATGTAGCCGCTGATGATAACGCCGACGTCTCACAGCCAATGGCAGATGGCAACGCTGATGAGTCAGCATCAAACAAAGCACCCGAGCAGTTGTCACCCGAAATGGTGCGTGTTGTTGAGGCTGCCCTTGCTGCATGGTGTGCCGAAAAGAACTTTCGCGACACCACCGTCAACATGGTCAAACTCTCACAGAGCATAGGTGTGGTGCGCCACACCCTCAGCATCTATTTCGACCAGTATTTGCACACCACCTTCCGCATTTGGTTGAGCGACATACGTTTTAAGGAGGCTCAGGACTACATCAAGGCCCACCCCGAGTACACCAACGAGAGCGTATCGTCGGCTTGTGGCTTTACATCGCGCAGCCAGTTGTACAAGATATTCAGCGACCGCATGGGCATGACGCCCCGCGAGTGGCGTGATGGGCAGATGGCGTAGCGAGTTGTGCCCGGTGACGTGCAGAAGGTATATTGTTGTCCGGTAACACGTAAATATGCGAAAGGACTCAAGCTGCTGCTCAAGCATTAAGCGCTAGCACCAAACGCTACCACCAAACGCTAACACTAATGGGGGGGCGACGCGTCCTGCGTCTGGATTTTTAAGGCAACGGTTCACAGATAGTACTAACTGATGTTTCGGATTTAGCAAGGGCGGGCTAAATCCGAAACTTCAGTTAAATAGAGTCTACTTAACACTTTCAAACTGCAATTAGGCAGAGAAACTGCAATTTACTCATTAGATTGTCTCATATTACAAACAACAAAAAAGAGTGTGTGTCACGAACAAGATGCTTGTTTACGACACACACTCTTCTTATTTATACACGAGGATTAATCCTCCGAAGTATCCCAATATTCGCTGGCACCAAAGCCTTCATACTCTCGTGAGAGTTGGCTATCGCCTGGGGCAGTTACACTGCCATCTACTCCACTACCAGGACTTGAAGCCAACATCTGCTGCATATCGAGCAATACTACCTGAGAGGTAGGACTAATATATCTTTTCTTCATATTCATTTGTTACTTAACGATTACCTTGCGGCCATTATTAATGTAAACACCTCTCTGAGTAGGCTTTTGATTGAACTTAATGCCGTCGATGCCATACCAGTCACCGTCTTCAGCCTCGCCTGTTGCTATCTGAATGAGGCCGGTCGTTACGCCGTCTTCAAATTCCATGCTGATAGCGCGTGTACCTTCATTCGTAAAGACATCGTTGGTGAGCAATTGCAAGTAAGCACTATGAGCCTTCAAAGCATACTTAGCAGCCAAAGGATACCAAGCTATCACACCCTTCTGTTGAGAGAGAATGAAGTTGGTTTTATCACCCTCAGTCGTCTCAACTTCAGTAATCTTCGTGAGACCCTTAAGGTTATTACCAGTCAGTGCTTCAGGCGTAAGATTAAAGAGAGCAGGCACATAGAAAGTCTCGTTAGCAGTACCCTTCAACATTAAGCCCTCACCAGCAGGTGTTGTTTCAACTTGCGTCATTGTCAGCACGCCAGCATTGTTAGCCGTAGCAGCAAAGCCGCTTGCGTAGTGAGCCGTAAGGTCGCTGATGTTAGAGAAGTCGAGCGCATTGTCACTTGCGTATGACATAATACCCAAACCATTCATCGTAATCTTATCGGCCATGCGAATGCGCAGTTGATTCTTTGAGTTACTAGGAGTTCCAGTGACGGTAGGTCTGATAGTGGGATCATCTTTGTCACTTCTAAAATACAACGTTTGATTGTCATTGCCTTTAAAGGTTCTGAAATTACGACCGCCTCCGTAGCTATCTCCACTCACTCTTTTATCGTAAACGATTAAAGCAAGATTGCTAACACCATCATAGTCAAATGGCTTAGTAAGTTCGATGGTAGTCCATTGATTACTTTCGAACTGCATCTTACCATCATACACTTTGTCCTCCTCCGTTACTGAAATCCAATCTGATGAAGTAGTAAACATCGTCTTATCTGTCTTGACCAGATAGATTTCAATTGTGTTGTTGCACGAATTGTTATCAGTTCTGAAGAAGTCTAACGCCATAATGCTACCAGCCTTGTTTCCAAGTTCTTTAGCAGTATAGATTTGTTGCGTCAGACCATAATAGTACCAATTACTGAAGGGCAAGGAACTAGATGTATTATTGCCCGAACCAACCAATAACTTCGTAGTGGGTTCAAAGCTGCAAACGTTACTCCAATCGCTCTCTTGGCTTCCATAGACGGCCTTCACACGAACGTAATATACTTGATCTGCTGAGAGATTTTCAAGTGAAGCAGTTTTTGCGTTTTCGACGTCGATATGCGCTGCACTTTCAAAGGTCTTGTCGGTGCTGTACGCTACTGTCCATTTCGCAGCATAAGTATCTTTCCACGTTACAGTAGCGGTTGTCGCCGTTACATTTGTGCAACTCAATTCAGTAGGCGTTGAATAGTACACATTGAATGGTACCTCCTTCGTACCGGTATAGTTGCCCTTACCCGTAACTGTCAACGTATAATCACCAGCTTCCTGCACAGTGGTGGGGTTGGTCACAAAGGTATAATCCTTATCCTCACCTTGCGCCAACGTAATAGACCCATACTTTACGGTAGGTGTCACATTGATAACATCGCCTGTATAGGGCTTGTTTTCAACTTTTATATCGCAACCACTGATATCATAAGGCACAATATTAAAGGTCTTAGTTAACGTTCCACTGTAACGGCCAATACCTTCAACCTTGATTGTATAAGTACCTACATTGGTACATCCTTCGCTATAGGTTACCTGATAGTTAGATCCCGCCTCAAGTGCGTTCGAATTCAATGTAACAACGGGGCTAGGATGTTGCTCTTTGCCATTATAGGTCAAATCCTCTATATTAGCAATAATGGCACCTGCGGTAGCTATGTTAGTAAGTTCACTGGCATACGTAGCAGAAATGACAACATCGTCAGTGAAGTCTGTCAGGGTGTGTGTGCCTTCTTTAGTACCAGCATTGCTAATCTTACCATTATTTACTGTATAGTGATCCCAATATTTACCTTCGGGTACGGTGCAATCAAGTGTTACAACAACGCCACTTTCGTATAGATTTTCATTGTTCCATACGTAAGTAGGTGTTGTAGGCAGTGTTAATGTTACACCCTCTGTAGCCGTTATCTTTGCTACTGTTGTAGCACCCGTTTGGTCTGTACCCGTAGCAACACCATTAGCACCGACGCCACCAGTCGTAGTTGTAGTGTGATAGTTATCTCTTAATGTTGAAGTAGAATTATTCTTTCCTACAATAGAGCCTACAAACGAAGTACCTTGTACAATTCCAGCATTAAAACAATCGGTTACTCTTGTATAATTTGAAAAGCCAACAATGCCACCATAATATTGGCTTTTGGAATTATTACCCTTAACGCTGGCCGTGTTAACGCAACTGCTTATGGATTTATCATTGATGTACCCAGCAATACCGCCATGATACATTCCATCAACCCCATCTGCTGTCTTAATAGCTCCACTAACTTTACAATTAGATATAGTCGTTTCACTTGCATGTCCACAGATGCCTCCTACATAATCTTTTGCAGTAATATCGCAATTTTCGATAATTACATTTTGAATAGTTGCTTTATATGCTCTGCCAAACAAACCTTGGTATGTTCCCTCTGCTTGGTTGATCAACAAGCCTTTGATGACTTTATTGTCACCGTCGTAGATACCCTTGAATGGTGTATTACTACTATTTCCGATAGCTGTATGTTCATCGGACAGAGTGATATCAGCAGTCTGCTTGTAGTATCCATCCAGACGTGAACCTGTATTGACAATGCTTGCTAATGCCTCCAAATCCTCAGCGGTTGTAATCAAATAGGGGTTTGTAGCACTATTAGCTGCTGAAGCATCCTGAAGTGTGAAGTCAACGATATTGAATTTTTTAGTTGTCGTACCCTTGTAGTTGTTGATACCCTTTATTGTGATTGTAGCCTCGCCAATAGCCGTGTTATTGCTACCCTCTACAATATAGTCAGTGCCTAAAACAAGCGAAGTTTCACCGTTGGTCATCGTGATAGTGGGGACAACACCCACATTACCCAACCAACGCATGTCGGGTATGGCAGCAATCGTAACGCCATTGACGTCAGTAGCATCATTGTTGCTTACAAGAGCTGAGATAGTCACATCTTTGTCCGTTATAGTCAACTTGTGTGTACCGTCAGCAGTTGTTAAGTCAGAAAGCGTACCACCCTCACAAGCATACGATACAAATGTCACATCGGTTTGATCAGGTGTCAAGGTCAATGTCCAGTCACCTTTTGCACAATACTTTTTACCACTGATTGCACTGGTGACAACAGTTCCTTCTGCAATATCAATTTTACTGATATGCTCACCTGTAGTGACAACGTACGCTACTTCTCCATGTCCAGTGTAGTTATTAGAGCCTGAAGAAGTGCCGAGCGCCTTTATAGTACTTCCATTTGGATAATAGCAATGGTCATAATTGCGTACAGAATACACCTCACCAGCAATGGCACCCACGAATTGATTGCCATTAACCACACCTGTATTTAAACAGTACTTAAATTTATTACTACCACTGTTATCCCGACCTACGATACCACCATGATTTTGTCCGTCACCTGATATATTGGCAGCATTTTCGCACGAAGTTATGACAACATCAGAATTCGCAGCGCCTACGATACCACCATAATTGTCATTGCTGACTGAGGTTGAAATGGTTCCGGTTACGGTACAATTCGTGATACTTGTTGATGTGGCAGATCCAGCAATACCACCATGTCCGCTTGCATCGCTTTCCGTTGCACTGATATTACCCCTAACATGGCAATTCTCAATGGCAGTGGACGTCGACGCATAACCTACAATACCACCCGTATATTGTTTGCCCGTAATATTACAATTAGCGAGTATCACATTCTTAATCACTGCATTATAAGCATATCCAAAGAGACCTTGATAGTTACTATTAGGCGCGTTGACAATTAATTTGCTAATTGTCTTGTTATTGCCATCATAAGTACCCTTAAAATTTCTGGAATTACCTTCAAAGTATCCACCGATAGATGCATGCGCAGCGGTTAAAGTAATATCGGCATTCTGTTTAAAGGTTTTGCCTAAAGCATCGTGGCCACTATTCACATAGGCAGCCAAACGCTCTAAGTCGCGCTCATCATTGATGAGGTACACCTTACTCTCACCTTCGCCTTCTGTTTTAAATACATAGCCATCCAAATCTTCACCTTCCATGACGCTGAAAGTGCGTGTTGTGGTTCCCGCGTAACCACCACTATTACCCTCTTTAGCCGTAAAGCTAATCGTATAATCGCCAGCAGCTGCTGGTGCGTTGGACGAAAGCGTCACCGTATAGTCTGTATCCTTGGTCAATTTGCCGCTATTCGTCTTCAGCTCATAGGCCAAGCTCACTTCCTCGCCATTATTATATGGATAGCTATCGTTTAGCCCTGTAATCCAAACAGACTGATAAAATTGATAGCCCTTAATTTCGCGTTTCAAATATAATTCATCAGCTGGAGCCGTATTCGCCACTTGGTAGCAACCATATTCTTTAGCGATGTACTTATTATTTACTGCTATTTTGTTGACGTAATAAAGGCTATTAACTCTATCATTAGAAAAAATACCATAAGCATTCCTTGGATTCATGTAAGTAATATTGGTATAGGAACCATTCTCCAGACAGTTTTCAAAGTAACTATCACCATAACCATATCCACAAAAACCGCCCGCTCTGCGACTATCGTCGCTACTCGTGTTGTTGATGTGACCTGCAAATACACTATTGGTAAAATATAAGTTATTTCGATCGCTATAGCAAATGTTACCAACAAAACCTCCAGCACAGTCAGCACTGGTGGTAATGGTTGCTTTAACTACACAATTTTTGATGTATGAACGATTATAATCACCACCATCTACCCAACCTACCAAACCTGCAACATATTTGCTTGCAGATGTAATTTGACCTGCAACGGTTAGGTTTTGAATAGTTGCTTGTTTTATAAGATGGAACGGAGCCACACCTTGATTGTTTTTATTATCATCGGTGGCTGTGCTTGTGATATTGGCGGTAAGCGTGTGATTATCGCCTTCGAAGATACCTCTAAAGGGTCTGTCACCACTTTCATCACAAACGCCCACCATGGTTGAAATGGTAATATTGTTGGTTAGTTTAACGTACTTTCCATAATAATCGATACCACCTTCTACCGATTTTGCAAAGAGATTCCAATCGTCAGTAGTATTGATAAGGTAGGGTTCATCTTTCGTTCCCGTACCGCTTATATTCTGAGCAACTTCAAACTGATGAGTCAGCGTACCGCTATAGCCATTGGCGGTATTGCTTGTTACGGTCATTGTGTATCGGCCCACTTCCTTTACTGGACTGGGCGAGAAACTAACGCTGTAATTTTCAGACGACACCGTGTTGCCGTCCATATCCTTCACCGTGGGAGTCACAGTGATGTCTTCGCCTGTATAGGCCCAGAATGTGTTGCACTCAATGCTACCAGTACTTAGGTTTTTGATGTCAAAGACGGGGACTACTTTATCTCCCTTCTTTTCCCAACCCTTACCAAGTTTATTTAGTAGCTCACTATCTGTCATATTGCCAATAGCAGTGCCTTGTTCTTTACCTAAAGGCGTAGTATAATAATTATTGGTATTGACATCACTTTTGTATGCAAAGGTATAGCTATTATCAGTAGCAACTGTCAGCTGTGTTGGGGCAAAGAGACAATTGCTGATTTTCATCAAACTGCTGTTAGAATTACGTTGGCCAACAAATCCAGAACACCCACCAGTCTCAGCTCCTTGCAAACTACCATCAAAGCGGCAATTGTTGATGTTGATGTTGATATTTCTATCATAACTATAGCCTACAAATCCTGCATTGAATGAATTATCGGTTTTTTTAGTGCATACAATATCCACACTGCTCCAACAATTGTAGATATTCAGTGTACCCCATCTGTGATAACCCACAAGACTTGCTACGTAATAACTATTCGAAGTAATCTTACCCGCAATGTGTAATCGTTTGAAAGTACTTCCACCTACATAACGAAATGGAGCGAAGAAGTTCGAGCTACCATCAGTTGTCAGATTGAGCGTCATCGTATGACCATTACCATCAAAGATACCTTTAAAAGCATTGTCGTTATTATTCTTTCCGGCCATTGAGGTAACTTTAATGTCGGCAGTAAGCTTATAGTAACTGTAGCGATACTGGCCTCCTTTGTCGTTAATATAACTGACAAAGGTTTCCCAATCAGCGTCACTGCCAATTAAATAGGGGTCGGCAGCAGTTCCGCTACCCGAAAGCGTCCCCTCGTCCGCCCTCGCACCAATGGTGGCGAACATGACAAGTAGCAACGTCATTGCTGCCCTTGCCAAAAAATGAAGTCGTTTCTTTTTCATATTAAACATGTTTTCGTTAAAATTATTTGCAAAAGTATATCATCACTAACGTTTAAAGTGTCCGATTGCTTGTACTATGTGTCCGATTGCCCCCAAATAGTTGTCCGATTGGTACCAATCGGACACTTTTATTGACACAGATAATATTAAATGGAATGTGGATTTAACAAAACATCAACTCTAAAAAAAGCCCTTTTCATCGCAACTTTCGACAAGAATACGACTCTTAATCTATTTTACAATTCATTGAAAAAGGAATTCTCGCAAAGACTTCGTAGACATTCCTGGAATTTCGCAAAGTTGTCTGATGCGTTCCTCTAATGGTTGCATCCTTCGTTCGATTTCCTTGTCAAGGTGGTCTATCTCTGTCTCTATGTTAGATATACTGGTACGGATTGCTCTAACCATGAATATGTGATGCTCGGTGAACTTTCCCTCTACAGCCAAAGCGATCTCCTCTTTCGTTGACTTGAGTTTCCAATGCGTACAAAGTTCTAACAACTTTTCGGGGTTGGTTTCACCAGCTATCACTGCATCTATTACAGCAGTACATGTTTTACCACGAATATTGGAGAACACTTTGTTAAATTTCATGCTGCAGCAGCGAAACCAAATATTTCATTCACCATCTTCTGATTTAATTATGAAGACACATAGCTACAACGAACGATGTAAGCGACTATATGTCCTTTTACAATTGTGATACTTAGATTTGGAACTTAACATGTACAGTCGTATCATGCTTTGATATGATCGTATCATGCTTTCGAAACAATCATATCATACCATGATACTTTTTATAAGAATTCGCATTTGAAAAGAGGGTGAGAATTTTTAAAATCACCCCTATATATATCTATTATAGGTATGATTATCATCAAGCCCCATACCAAACGCAAATTTTATAAAAACTAAACACTTCGTTTCATGCAATCTATGTCTTTTCTTATGCACTCTATCTTACTTTTTGTGCAACAAATGTATATTTGCTTTACAAAAATCCGCCATTTTTTTAAAAATGCGCACAAAACTTAAAAAAAAACTGCACATAATTATTTGCGTGTTAAAAATTATACATATATTTGCAGCCGTAGAGAAGACAAAAATCTTTATTTAATGTGCTTTTCTCAACAAAATGCAACCAAAAAACAACAGAATAGCTTTCTTTTTCGTTATTCTGTTAGATTAGGGAGGATAAAAGTAAATACAACACAACACGAAACTCCCTTTCACATTCTTACTTGATACAAACAAACATTAAAATAAAAAACGGTTAGATTATGAACAAAAAGTTAGTGCTCATGGGAGCAGCGCTGCTGATGACTGCAGCCACTGCTTCAGCCCAGAAGCGCGTGACAGGTCGTGTGCTCGACACCAACGGTGCACCGATAGCCGGCGCCACTGTACATGTAAAAGGTTCACAAATTAAGACCAAGACCGACGCCAACGGTAACTTCAGTTTGAAGAACATACCTTCTAACGCTAAACAAATTACCTTTAGCTACTTCGGTATGGGTACGCAAACTGTCAGCGTGTCTGCCAATATGCAGGTTACGCTCAAAGACAACGAACAGACACTTGGCGAAGCATACGTAGTAGCTTATGGTAAAGCTACAAAGGCTTCGTTTACAGGTGCTGCTGCCAAGATTAAAGGTGACGTGGTTGAGAACAAGGCTACTACCGAAGTTACCTCAGCCCTTGCAGGTGAAGTTGCTGGTGTGCAGATTATGCAGAGCGACGGTAACCCGGGTGCTAACTCAAGCATTGTGATGCGTGGTATCGGTTCAGTAAATGCCGCAGCCTCTCCTCTCATCGTAGTAGATGGTATGCCTTACGCAGGCGACCTCTCAAGCATCGACCCTAAGGACATCGAGAGCCTCGACCTTATGAAGGACGCTACAGCTACTGCCCTTTATGGTTCGCGCGGTGCTAACGGTGTTATCATTATCTCAACTAAGAAAGGTAAAGCAGGCAAACTCTCTATCGGTGCGGACGTGAAATATTCGGTTAGCGGACGTTGGTTGCCTACTTACGATGTAATCAAGTCGCCCGAACGTTTCGTTGAACTCTCTTGGGAAAGCCTCAAGAACAACTTTATGAAGCAGGGTGCAACTGAAGAAGAAGCTATTGGTGCTGCTTCGGCTGCCCTCTTCGACGACCAAAATGGTGGTATTCCTTCTATCTATAACATGTGGAATGCAGATGGTGCCGACCTTATCGACCCTGCTACAGGTCGCTTTAACAGTGGCATTACTCGCAAATACAACCCCGATAGTTGGGAAGACGAACTCTTCCGCACAGGTCAGAAGGTAGATGCAGGTGTTAACCTTACAGGTGGTACCGACCGCATAAAGACTTATACCTCTGTAGGCTTTACGAAGGATAAGGGTTACCTCGTTGGTGCTGACTACCGTCGTTTTACAGGACGTAGCAACATGGACATACAGATTACCAACTGGTTGAAGGGTTCTACTTCGTTGTCGTATGCTAACTCTCGTCAGAACAAGTCTGTACAGGATAAAAATGCGTCGAACAACGCCATGAACTTCATCAACTCTATGCCTTACCTCTATCCCGTTTTCCAACGCGATGCGAATGGTAATCGTATCCCCGATGCTTACGTAGGCGGTTATAAGTACGATTATGGTATGGAGAATGGTCGTCCTGCTTATCCCAACGTAAACCCTGCTGGTGCAGCTAATTTGGATATCAACCAAACAGATGCTGACCAATTCACAGGTAATGGTCAGTTGGAAGCTTCGTTCCTCAACGACTTTAAGCTTACTGCAGGTTTGGGTTACATGTACCTCCACTCTAACAACAATGTCGTAATCAACCCCTTCTATGGTGACTCTGAGGGTACAGGTATTTACGAAAATACAAGTGCCATTTCACGCCAAGTTGTAGGCAACCAGATTCTTTCATGGAAGCACACCTATAAAGACACACACAGCTTTAATGCCTTTGTTGGTCACGAATCTACTTGGACTGACAACCAGATTGCCTATGGTTCAAAGAAGAACTTGGTTCGTGCGAATGGTTTGACCTTTGGTAATGCGGTGGTTTATCGAGATCTCACAGGTTACAACTATGGTTATTCACTCGATAGCTGGTTCGGTCAGCTCTCTTACGACTATGCAGAAAAGTACTTCATCAATGGTGCACTCCGTGCCGATGGTTCTTCACGTTTTGCCAAGGGTAATCGTTGGGGTACATTCGGTTCTGTAGGTGCTGCATGGAACGTAACAAAGGAAGACTTTTTGCGCGATGTTTCTTGGTTACGCAATCTTAAACTCAAAGCTTCATGGGGTGTTACAGGTAACCAATCATTGGACGATGATAGTGCCTTAGGTTTAGGTATTTCAGCCTACTATCCCTACACAGACATGTACACTATTCGTAATGTCAACGACAAAGCTTCGTTCGTATTCAACCGCAAGGGTAACAAAGACCTTACTTGGGAAAAGACGCAGAACGTAAACGTGGGTGTTGAATTTAACATTGCGGGTATTGTTGAAGGTGAAGTTGACTACTTCAACCGTTTGACTTCAGACATGCTCTTCCTCCGCAGCACAGCGCTTTCACAAGGTTATGCTTCTATCCCTGTAAACGATGGTAAGATGCGTAACGCTGGTGTAGAATTCAATTTGACTGCACACGCTGTAAAGACAAAGGACGTAAGCCTCGACATCCGCTTGAATGGTTCACACTACAAGAACAGCATCGTAGAACTCCCGATGGATGGTGAAAGCGGTAACCGCATGGACTTCTATCAATACACAAGTCGTTTCACTTGGGTGAAGGGTGGTTCAATCTACGACTTCTATATCCCCACTTACAAAGGTGTTGATCCTGAAACAGGTTATGCACTCTACAAGACACTCAATGCAGTTGACGCAGCGGGCAATGTATTGCAGGAGAATGTAACTGACGTAGAACTCTACAAGAAGAATCACAAGGGCGAACAATATAGCTTGGTAGAAGGTACTCCTACCTCAGACTGGACTAAAGCAGCAAGTGACTTCGTGGGTAAGTCGGCTACTCCTAAACTCACTGGTGGTTTCGGTTTCGACCTCCGCGTAAAGGACTTCAGCCTCAGCACAACCTTCACTTATTCACTCGGTGGTTATGCTTACGACTATGTGTACGCACGCTTGATGGGTGATGGTGAATTGGGTACACACAACTGGCACAAGGACATGGAAAATCGTTGGTCAAAGGCTGGCGATGTAACAGATGTTCCCGCACTTACCAATGGTACAAAATTTGGTAAATATGCCAATGCACGTAGCACCCGTTTCCTCACTAAGCGCAACTACTTGCAACTCTCTAACATCCGTTTGGCTTACAACTTCCCCGAATCTCTCACAAGTCGTTTGGGTGGTATGCATGGTGCACAGATCTACGCTACAGGCGAGAACCTCTTCTTGCTCAGCGCACGCAAGGGCTTTATGCCGGGCACCACAAGCGATGGTATGACAAGCGACACGCAGTATCTGCCTTCATCAAGCTTCACTGTAGGTTTGAAGTTTAACTTCTAATCCACATTGACTGCGTAAAACAAATTGAGAAATTTCAACTGCTTATCCATAGCACAATAAAAAGAAATTAAATCATGAAATATAAGTTTTTAGCATATATTCCGGTTATGGCTGCTGCCTTGCTGTCGTTCTCAGCTTGCTCAGATAGTTTCCTCGACCGCGAAACAGATGGTAGCTTCATTACCCCCGACCAACTTGAAGAGTCTGCAAAGTGGAACCCTAAAGTATTGCTCGGACAAACTCAGGGTATCACCACCTCACTCATTCGTTGGCAGGCAGGTGGTACAGATTCACAAAGCGACTTCGGACAGAAATCTGTAGACATCTCAACCGATCTCATGTCGCACGATATGGTAATGTCACGTGGTTCAAGCTACAGCTACTTCATTTCAGAAGCACAAGGCACTGCCGCAAACAAGAACAATACTGCCAGCAATTGGTACTTCTATTATAAGGTTATCGATGCAAGTAACTTTACCTTCACTACCCTTGGTAGCGATGAAGTTGCTCCCGAAAATGCAAGTTACAAACTCTATTATGCACAAGCTAAAACTGCAAGAGCTTTTGCTTATAGCAACTTGGTGAACCTTTTCACTGGTGACTACGCTACTTATAAGGATAAGAAGGTTATTCCTATCTATCGCGAACAGTCTGCTACGGCAAAGGGTCCCGAAACCACAGCTAAGGTTTACGAACAAATTCTCTTCGACCTTAATGGTGCTATCGAAGCTTTCAAGGCTGCTGCCGAAGCTGGTTACACTTCAACAATCGACCAACCGAGTTTGGCTGTTGCCTACACATTGAAGGCTTACGCTTACTTGCAGATGGGTGACAATGCAAACGCTAAGGCTAATGCTGACCTCGCTATCGAAGCTGCACAAGGTGCTGGCAAGGCTATCCTCCCGAAGAGCGACTTGAACTACGGCTTTAACACCGTAAATAACAACGACTGGTTGTGGGGTGTAGATATCACTGCTGATAACACAGGTGGTTTGTGTACCTTCTGGGGCATGATGGACCTTTACACTTATAGCTACACTGCCGCAGGTGACTTCAAGGTTATCAACTCTGACCTCTTTAACCAAATCCCCGAAAGTGATGCACGTCGCGATTGGTTTACAACCAGCCCCTACTACGCAGCTTGGAAAGGTAGTCCACTCGCACTGTTGCCTACTGGCAAGTTCCACTCAGATCGTTCTTCTGAAATCATGGGCGACCGTAGTTGGGAAAGCGATATCCACTTTATGCGTATTGAGGAATGCTACCTCATTGCTGCTGAAGCTGAAGCTCGCGAAGGTCACACAGCAAGCGCTGCCACTTATCTCAAGGCTATCCTCGATAACCGCGATGAAACTACCGCTGCCTCACTTGCAAGCATGACTAACGACCAGCTCCTCGATGAAATTTTCTTTAACTGGCGTGTAGAAATGTGGGGTGAAGGTAAGAGTCTCCAAACCTTCAAGCGTTTCAAGAAGAACATGACTTGCCCTGCTAACGACCCCAAATATGGTATTGGCGCTGATGGTAATGCACGTGTAATCAACTACGATTCTAAGGAAGTTGTTTTCGCAATTCCTAACCAAGAATTGCAATACAATTCAAACATGAAAGATGCTGACCAATAATCAGAGGTCTTAAAAAATAGATAACCATAAACAACTAAGCATCCTGTTAGATTTTTAGGTCTAACGGGATGCTTTTTTCGTTTCCTTACTTGAAATTCAAGTGCTTTGCTTAATTTTTTGTAAATTTGCAGCCGAAAACAAATACACAATCAAAATACTTAATGGCAAAAGAAACTGAACTGACGCGCGAACAACTCATCAGACATAAGCTCGATTTGTTGCTCCGCACCGGACAATTGTTGGTGGAAAGCGCCGCCGACACCAATCGCATTATGCGCAATATGAAGCGCACAGCTGCCTTCCTCGGTCTACCCGAAGAGCACTTGCACATCTATGTGCAGTTCAACATGCTGATGGTGAACCTCAGCGACAATGAACACTCGTACAGCAAATTCCAACGCTGCGATAAGCATGGCATTAACATGACCACCATCTCGCTTATCAGTAAACTCTCGTGGAAAGCTATACGCGAGGACTATAGCATTGAGCAATATGCTGAAGAACTCGAAGAAATTGCCCGCCGCCCACGTAACTACACACCTGTGCAAGTTGCTATCGGTACTGGTTTTGCCTGTGGTGGCTTCTGCATTCAGTTTGGTTGCGACTGGACTGCCTTCTTCTATGCCTCGTTTGCTGCCGCCATTGGTATGTATCTGCGTGGTCTGATGTTGCGCAAAGGCTTGAACAACTATATGGGCATTGCCATTGCTGCTTTTATCAGTACAGTCATTGCTTGGGCTACTACTTTCCTCCCAGCTTCGTGGACCGATACCCCACTCCACCCACTCTTGGCTTGTGCTCTCTTTATTGTGCCTGGTGTACCTTTGATTAACTTTGTCGACGATATGCTCGACAATTACATACAAGTGGGCTTAACACGTGCCATCAACACCTTCTTGATGATTGTGGCAATGTCGTTTGGTATTGCGTTTTTCTTGAAGTTATCAAATTTCGACCTCACGCAATTCTACACCATTCCCATGATTCCGCACAACTCTTACATCAGTTATGCTGCAGCTGCTGCCATTTCAGCCATGGGCTTCTCAATGATCTTCAACATTCCGCGCCGCTTGCTTTGGGTAGTTGCCATTGGTGGTATCATTGCCGTGTGCACACGTAACTTTGTCAACTTAGGTCCGAGCAACAATAACATTGGTCTTGACATGGGCTTGGCAATTGGTTCGCTCGCAGGTAGTGCCTTGGCAAGCCTTATTGCAGTGAAGGCCGTGCACTGGGTGCATGCTCCTAACCACGTAATTTCTATCCCCAGTGTAATTCCTATGGTGCCTGGTGTATTGATGTATCGTGCTTTGGTAGGTCTCATCGAGATGAATGGTGTGGTAGGCGAACTTACCAATGCCATGAAGTTTGGTATGGCATCAGCCATCACCATTATGTGTATTGCCTTGGGTGTTGCCATTCCTAACGTGTTTGCACGCCATTGGGTAGCTAAGGATCGCCAACGCAAACTCAAACAACTCATTGAAGACCGCAAAAAACGCGGTGACTTCGTTGATTTGGCTGAATTATAAAACGTAAATTAAAGGGTGGTTCTAAAAGATTAAATTGCTTAGAACCACCCTTAAATCTAACAGTAAACCATGTATCAAGAACCAACTAACCTATCTTGTGGCCGCATCGAAGTGATTTGCGGTTCAATGTTCTCGGGTAAAACCGAGGAACTCATTCGTCGACTAAAACGTGCACGCATTGCGCGTCAACGTGTTGAGATATACAAACCTGCCATCGACACACGCTATTCTGAGGAGGATGTGGTATCGCACGATGCCACTTCTATTGCCTCTACGCCTGTTGACTCTGCCCGAAGCATCTTGCTCATGGCTTCTGAAGCGCAAGTAGTAGGCATTGACGAAGCCCAATTCTTTGACGACTCGCTTGTGGATGTATGCAACGAATTAGCCAACAGTGGCAAGCGCGTAATCATTGCAGGATTAGACATGGACTTTAAAGGTGTTCCCTTCGGTCCTATGCCCCAACTTATGGCGATAGCCGAGGACGTTACCAAAGTTCACGCCATTTGTGTGAAGTGTGGCAATTTGGCGCACGTCTCACACCGCATCGTGAAGGACGAACAACGTGTGCTCCTTGGCGAACAGGATGAATACGAGCCCTTGTGCAGACAGTGCTATAATAAAGCAGAGCTTAAGTATTAAGTATTAAGTATTAAGTATTACATTCTATTGAGGTTCTCATGCGCTAGCCAACCCCGAAAGGTAGGGTGTTCAAAATCCATGTTTTTCTGCATGGTTTTGATAAAAAATGATGTCGTAAATAGTTGATATTCAACAATAATAAACGCATAAAATGCCTCAATTCGTGTATTATTTTAATGGATCACCCCGTTAGGGGTGAGATAAGGTAGCCAGGTATGTGAAGAGAACTTGTTCTT